>WNGE01000047.1_pt1 | contig 121934 bp, 119 predicted proteins | sample 5400651 | NCBI WGS metagenome assembly WNGE01 (sample SAMN13153370, study PRJNA577476) | soil metagenome | isolation source: 60 cm soil or saprolite under grassland replicate 2 | place: USA:California | collected 2016-06-15 | reverse complement strand
ACATCGACGCCGTGCTCACCGCGGTCATCGGCCCGGCGATGGATCGGCTGGGCATGGAGTTCGCCAGTCGCGAGGATTACCGGCGGTTCTGGCAGCGCCATCCCGCACTTGCCGGGGAGTGGACGCCGTGGGTGGACGCATACCTCCAGCACGACCTCATCGGCGACGGCCCGTACCGGTCCTCGTGCGTGCTGGAGGCGGTCCGCGAAGACGGCGCCCAGCAGCTGGTCGACGAGGAGATCATCGGCGCAATCCACGCCCTGCCGGTGCCGGGTGTCCTCCTGTACGCCGAGCGCGGGCTCCTGAACGAGCCGCAGGGCCTCTACGACGAGCAGCGGGTGGCCGGCCTCGAGATCCCGACGATCATGGTGCCGGGCACCAACCACTACTCGATTCTGGTCGGCGACAAAGGCCCCACGGTGGTGGCCGAACACATCGTGCGCGCGGCGGGGCAGGGCGGGTAGCCGGCCCCGACACATCGACCCAGCTCGGAGGTGGGGCCGCCACCATGGTGCGGCGCGGCCGGGCGGTCCTACCCTTGGCCCACGATTCATCGATGAACGTGGGAGGTCGGGCATGTTACGGCGTCGTTTCCTCAGCGTTCTTCTCCTGGTCGCGGCGCTGGTGGTGCCCGCCCGCCGCCCGGCCTACGCCGCGCCCGCCGAGGAGACCGGCTTCGGATCCAACCCGGGCGGCCTGCAGATGTTCCGGTACGCGCCCGCCGGGCTGCCGGCCGGGGCGCCGCTGGTCGTCGCGCTCCACGGCTGCACGCAGACCGCGAGCCAGTACGGCGACGAGAGCGGCTGGCTGCAACTGGCCGACCGGTGGCAGCTCGCGCTGCTGTTGCCCCAGAAGCCGTACTACGGCTGTTTCCGCTGGTACGAACCGGGGCAGATCACCCGGGACCGGGGTGAGGCGCTGTCGGTGCGGCAGATGGTGGCCCGGATGCTCGCCGAGTATCACGTGGACGCGGGGCGGGTCTATGTCACCGGGCTGTCCGCGGGCGGGGCGATGGCGGCGGTCATGCTCGCCGCGTACCCGGATGTCTTCACGGGCGGGGGGATCGTGGCCGGCCTGCCCTACAGCTGCGCGCAGTCTCTGATGGAGGCCTACCGCTGCATGAACCCGGGGATGGACCGCACCCCCCAGGCGTGGGGGGCTCTGGTACGCGCGGCGTCGGCGCATCAGGGACCGTGGCCGCGGGTGTCGATCTGGCACGGGACCGCCGACACGACCGTGGTGCCGGCCAACCTGACCGAACTGGTGGACCAGTGGACCGACGTGTCCGGCGTCGACACCGTCGCGGACGTCTCGGACACCGTGAACGGGTACCCGCACCAGATCTTCACCGACGGCGCCGGGCGGCCGGTGGTCGAGACCTACCGGATCACCGGGATGGCGCACGGGCAGCCGGTCGCGCCGGGCGCTGAGCAGTGCGGCCACGCGGGCACGTACGACCTGGACCGGGGCGTCTGCGCCGCGTACCACATGGGGTTGTTCTGGGGTCTGGGCGCCTGACTCAGCCTGAATCTCCCACGGCCGCGCCCCGGCGTGGGAAGGTGAACCGATGGGCGGCAACGACGAGTTGCGGGACGGGGTGTCGCTGACCAACCTCGACCAACCGCTGTTCGACGGGGCGGACGCGACCAAGCGGGACCTCGTGGACTATCTGGACGCGGTTCATGACCGGATCATCCCGCAGCTGCGGGACCGGCCGCTCTCGGTGATCCGGGTGCTCCGCGGCCAGGCGCCGTTCATGCAGAAGAACGTCCCTAAATACACCCCGCCGTGGGTGCGGACGGTACCGCTCTGGGCGGAGAGCTCGAAGCGCGAGGTGTCCTACGCGCTGTGCGACGACCGCCGCACCTTGCTGTGGTTTGCCAACCAGCGCGCCGTGGAGTACCACCCGACTCTGTTCCGCACCGATCGCTGGGACCACCCCACCCACCTCGTGCTCGACCTCGACCCACCGTCCGGCGACGCGTTCGGGCTGGCCGTGCGCGCCGCCCACCTGGTCCGCCAGGCCCTGGCCGATGCCGGCATGGCCGGTGCGGTCAAGACCAGCGGTGCGAAGGGCGTGCACGTGTTCGTACCGATCGAGGCGCAGGCGACGACCGAGGAGGTGGCCGCGGCGACCCGCGCGGTCGCGGCGCGCGCCGAACGCCTGGACCCCGCACTCGCCACCACGGCTTTTGTCCGGGATGACCGCGAAGGCAAGGTGTTCCTCGATTCGACCCGGGCCGGCGGGGCGACGGTGGTGGCGGCATACAGCCCGCGCGTCCGGCCGGGCGCGCCGGTGTCGTTTCCGGTGGCCTGGGACGAGCTCGACCGGGTTGCGCCGGCCGACTTCACCGTCCACACTGCGGCGCGACTGATCGCAGACCATGATCCGTGGGCCGACCAGATGCCCGACCCGCAGCGGTTGGACTCCGGTCTCATCGAGGAGGGTCGCGCGATCCCGATCGCCCGGGTGCAGGCGATGCACGAGGGCAAGCGGCGCGCTCGCGCCCGCCGCAGCGACGGGTAACCATGTCGAAGACGATGCGGTCGCCGGGTCGGGACGGCCAGATCGAGGCCCACACCACGAGGTGCGGCTCCTGCGCCTCGACTGCATAGCGGCCCGAATCCTTCATGATCATGAAAGAGTTCGCCGTCAGGGCCGGATGGCGCGGAGGTACGCCGTGGCGAGCGTTGTGCGCGCGGGTGCGCCGGCCGCCAGGATCGCGCGCACGTGGTTTTCCAAGCGGTCGCGCTCCTGCTCGGTGAGCGTCTGCGCCAGCGCCTCCTCGAACGTGGGAGCCAGCGGGTTGGGTGCGGTCTTCTTCAGCACGTCCCAGTCCGTGATCGGCAGCGGTTCCGGCACCGCGACCTGGGCCCGGTAGTCCAGCTCCAGCGCGGCGAAGCCCGCCGCTTCGGCCCATCGCAGCAGGTCGCGTTCGTCGAAGTTGAGCATCGGGTCCTGCTCCTGCGGGATGCGGACCCACGCCCGGCCCAGCTTCGCCGCGAGGTCGGCGACCGGCCTCATGTCCAACCCCAACGGGCTGCGGCCCACCTCGTCCACCGAGAAGCTGTTGATCGGTTCGAAGATGGACAGCCGGCCGCCGGGCCGCAGCACTCGGAAGAACTCGGCGAACGCGGCCTGCTTGCGCGCCACGTAGATGAGCACCGACCGGGTCGTCACGACGTCGACCGACTGATCCGGAACTCCGCGCAGGTCGTCTGCGCTGACCTGCACGAACCGGCAGCGGTCCAGGAGGCCGCCTTCGGCCGCCCGGCGCCTGCACTCGGCGAGCAGGTCGGCGGAAACGTCGCTGAAGACGACCTGCCCGCCCGGCCCCACCCGCTCCAGCGCGGCGAAGCCGATCAGCCCGGCGCCGGTACCCACGTCGAGCAGCACATCCCCCTCGACAACGGCGGCGCGGTCCAACACCCCGTCGCGGTACACCGCCAGCCGCGACGCCCCGCACTCCCGTACGCGCGCGTCACCCGCGTCGCGGCGTCCCAGCACCCACTGCGCCCACCGATCCTGGCTTGCTGTCACCGCTTCACCGTAGTCAGCTTGACCACGGCGAGCGCATCGGTCAGGACAGCGCCGGTGCCGGTTCGACACATCGCGACCGCGGCATCGGTGATCGCCTGGGCGACGTCCGGCCTGCTGTGCAGAACCGCCCGGTCCGCCACGGCGACGGAGCGACCCATCCGCGCGACGAAGCGGTCCGGGTCGCGCGCGATCGAGCGGGTCATGCCCGCGACGGCCGGGGCGTGCCAGCCAGCCGGCGGTGCGAGCGAGCGCGAACATCATCCGGGTCGGCCGCATCATCCCGTCAGTGGCGTGTGGCCGGTCGAGCGGCCCCATCGCGGACACCAGACCCAGGGCTCGCACCCGGTAGCCGAGGGCGTGCGCCACCGCGACCGCGTACGGCCCGCCGAAGGAGAATCCCAGCACCGCGAACCGCTCGACGCCGAGGGCGTCGACGAGCGCCGTGACGTCCGTCGGCCAGTCGGCCAGACGCCGCTGGGCACGGAAGTCGGAGTCGCAGACTCCTGGCCGGTGCACGGCGATGACGTGTGCTCCGGCGCGGCGCGCGGGCTCGTGGTTCGGCGCGAAGTCGAGGTGCGAGCCGGGCCAGCCGTGGAAATGGAGGACCGGGAGGCCCGCCGGGTCGCCGTAGGAGGCGTATGCCAGGCGGCGGCCGTCGGAGAGACGGACGTGATTGGTCACGTTGGGCGTCGCATAGGGTTCGGGTCCGGTTCTCGCAGCCATGACGCCTCCCCTTCCGATGCGGCCGGCGCGGGCCACCGCATCCCGTCCCAGCGTGCCGTGCGGCTCTCGGATCGCGAAGGGTCGAATGTCCCACTCCGCGCCGACGGGTGGTTTCCGGGAGCCCCGCCCGGTTACGACGGCCTCATGGGTGTCGACCGGATGCGCTTCGACGGGTACATCGCGGGCATCGGGACGGCGGGCGGGACCCGGATCGTCCTCGGGCACTGGCCGGCGTCGCCGTACGGGCCGGTGAGCGACGTCATGGTGGAGACGCCCGACAACCACCGGTTGCTCCTGGCCGCCACGGCGCAGCTCGCGGAGTTCGTGGCCGCCACGTACACGTTCCACGACATGCGCGTCGTGCCGGTGACGGTCGCCACGGACCGCGCCGTCTGGAGCGTGGCGGCCGGGCCGCTCGCGGTGCGCTTCGGCGTCGGTCCGCGCGGGCCGTTGGGGTCGCTCCTGCGGGTCGTGCCGCCACCGCTCGCGCGCTGTCCCGGCTGGATCGACATGGTGGACCTGCCCGCCCGCGTGGTGCTGCCGGGCGTACGGACCCGGGGCAGCGCGGGCAACGGCCGGCGGGAGTGGTACGGCGCCCGGGACCTGCGGCCCATCACCTCGGTCGCGGCCACGCTCGACGGGCGTGACCTCGGGCCGCTCGCCGACGTCGACCCGCCGGTGCGGTTCGGCTTCGGGTCGGTGCCCCGGCGGCCGGCCCTGGTGCGGGTCACGACGACCGTCGAGGTCAGCCGTTGATGGCGCGGACCAGGTCCGGAAGCACCGCGCCGAGCGGTGCGTCGACGGTCAGGGCCGCGTACGGGTCACCGCGCGTGCCGCCCTGGTTGACGATCGCCACCGGGATGCCGAGCTTCGCGGCGTGCAGCACGAACCGGCGCCCCGACATCACTCTCAACGACGACCCGAGTACCAGAAGTGCCTTTGCGTTGTCCACCAGAGCGAAGCACCGGCCGACGCGCTCGGCCGGCACGCTCTCCCCGAAGAAGACCACGTCCGGCTTCAACATCCCGCCGTCGCAGGCGCGGCAGCCAACTGGCCGGAAACTCTCGATCTGGTCCTCGGCCAGGTCCACGTCGCCGTCCGGGTTGACCGCGGTCACCCGGGCGTCGAAGCCGGGGTTGGCCAGCGTGAGCCGGCGGTCCAGCTCGTCGCGGGCGCTGGTGTCCCCGCAGCCGAGACAGACGACCTGGTCCAGGCTGCCGTGCAGCTCGATCACCGACCGGGTGCCGCCCGCCTGGTGCAGCCCGTCCACGTTCTGGGTCACCACGCCGCAGACCAGCCCCCGCTGCTGCAGGTCGCTGACGGCACGGTGGCCGGCGTTCGGCTTCGCCCGGGCGATCGTGCGCCATCCGAGGTGGCTGCGGGCCCAGTAGCGGCGGCGCGCCGCTTCGTCGCGGGTGAATGCCTGAAACGTCATGGGGGTACGCCGGGCCAGAGACCCGTTCGGCCCTCGGTAGTCCGGGATGCCCGACTCGGTGGAGAGGCCGGCGCCGCTGAGCACCACGACGTCGCCACCCGCCACCAACTCGGCCAGGGCATCCAGCCGTTCTTCGCTCACCCGTCCATGCTGCCTCAGCGCGCGTGGCCGCCCGGAATGCCCGGCCGAACGTTGCGAACGGGTATCGGGGCGGCGCCCGACCGGATCCGGGCACTAGGGTTCCTGGGTCCGGGTTTCCGAAAGGGCGAGGAGTCGTCATGTCCGACCCGTACGGTCAGCCGCCCGCTGATCCGAATCAGCCGGCGCCGTGGTCGCGGCAGGACCCGGTCGGCCCCGCGGGTCAGGCTCCGGGCTCGGGTCAGGCTCCGGGCTACGGCACACCCGGACACACCCGGCCGATCTATCCGCAGCCAGGATATCAGCAGCCAGGTTATGCGCAGCCGGGCTACCAGCAGCCGGCCTACCCGACGGCGCCGGGTTACGAGCCCGCGGCCGGCTACCCGCCCGCGCCGGGCTACGAGCCCGCGGCCGGCTACCCGCCCGCGCCGGGCTACGAACCCGCGGCCGGCTACCCACCCGCGCCGGGTTACCCGGCGCCGGGCCTGCCGCCCGCCCCGCGCCGCTCCCGCGCCCCGCTCATCGCGGGCATCGTCGGCCTGGTCGCTCTGCTGCTGGTCGGAGCCGTCACAGCCACCTTCGTCGTGCTCAGCCTGCAGGACAAGAAGGAGACCCGGGCAACGGCCAACCCGTCGGGGAGTGCTGCCCCCTCGCCCACCCCCTCGCCGGCGGGCACCGTCACGTTCGCCGCCCCGGACCGGATCGGAGCGCTCCGCAAGAGCGCCGACCAATCCAAGGTGGAGCCGATGCGCGACCTCATGCGCAACGCCGGCATGGAGCAGCCGTTCGCGGTCATCTACGACGACAGCGCGATCAAGGGCCGGACGGCGATCGTGTGGGGCGGCACCGGCACGCTGCTCGGCATCAGCGGAAGCGACAAGCAGCTCGACGCGTTCTTCACCGCCGCCGGCAAGCAGCTCGGCGCGGGCAACGCCGGCGCGCGGACCGACGTGGATCCGGGCACCGTCGGCGGTAAGGCGCAGTGCACGAAGGCGGAGGGCAGAGGGCTCACCATGGCCCTGTGCGCGTGGTCCGGCGCTGGCGGGCTGCTCGGTTTCATGTTCCCCGGCGTCGCTCCGGACAAGGGCAGCGAGCAGGTGCGCGCGATGCTTCCCGCGATCGTGGTCAAGAACTGACGAACTCGTCCAGCACCCGGTCGGACAGGTCGGGCCAGGCCTCGGCGGCCCAGGCGCCGAACTCCCGGTCGGTGAGGCAGGCGCAGGCCAGGTGCGCGACCGGGTCGACCCACAGGAACGTGCCCGACCGGCCGAAGTGACCGAAGGTGGCCGGCGAGTTGCGCTGCCCGGTCCAGTGCGGGTGCTTGCCGTCGCGGATCTCGAAGCCGAGTCCCCAGTCGTTGGGGTCCTGGCGGCCGAAGCCGGGCAGGACCCCGGCGAGGCCGGGAAAGGTGACGGTGGTCGCCTCGGCCAGGCGGTCCGCGGTGAGCAGCGTCGGCGCCAGCAGCTCGCGCCCGAGCGTGGCCAGGTCGTGCAGCGGTCCCCGGGCGCCATGGGCCGGCGACCCCGCGAGCGTGGTGCCGGTCATGCCGAGCGGCGCCAGCACCCGGTTGCGCATCAGGTCGGCGAACGGGGTGCCGGTGCGCCGCGACACGTCCGCGGCCAGCCGCTCGAAGCCGCGGTTGGAGTAGATGCGGCGCCGGCCGGGCGCGCTGAGGACCGCATCGTCGTCGGGCCCGAGCCCGGAGGCGTGCGCCAGCAGGTGACGCAGCGTCGAGCCGGGCGGGCCGGCGGGCTCGTCGAGGGCGGCCGGCTCCACGGTCACGAGCACGGTGAGCGCGGTCAGCAGCTTCGTCACCGAGGCCCACGGCATCGGCGTGTCGGGGCCGGTCGTCGCCACGACCCCGGCGGGGGAGACCACGGCCACCGCCGCTGTCGGTACCGGCCAGGTCGTCACCGTGTCGAGGGCGCTCATCCCGCCCACGCTAGGAGGGCGGCCCGGTGGCGGGCAACTGGCTCGCCGCGAGCCGCCGCAGACCTTCGACGATCCGATCCGGTGGGATCGCCCCGTAGCCGATCACCAGACCAGCCTCTCCGGGCCCGTCGCCGTAGTAGCCGGCCAACGGGTTCACCACCACTCCCGCCTCCTGCGCGCGGCGCAGCGTCAGGTCGAGGTCGACCGGCGAATCCGGGGTGCGGCGGGCGCTCAGGTGCAGCCCGGCCGCGGACGGGACCGGCTGGAGCCAGCCGGCGAAGTCGCGCGCGAGCGTGGTGACGATCAGCTCGTGGCGCGCCCCGTACTCGCGGGTGGCGCGGCGCACGTGCCGGGCCAGCAGGCCGTCGTCGATGAACCGGGCGAGCGCGCCCTGGGCGAAGGGCTCGCCGTGCCAGTCGGTGAGCTGCTTCGCGGTGCCCAGGGCCGCCTGTAACGAGGCGGGGGCCACCATGAAGCCCAGGCGCAGCATCGGCAGCAGCGTCTTGGAGAACGAACCCACGTAGATCACCCGACCGGACCGGTCGAGGCTCTGCAGCGGTTCGAGAGGGCGCTCGGAGAAGCGGAACTCGCTGTCGTAGTCGTCTTCGATCACCACCGCGTCGTGGCGATCGGCCCAGGCCAGCAGGGCCGCCCGACGGGCCAGCGACATCGGGGTGCCGAGGGGGAACTGGTGCGACGGCGTGGTGTAGACCAACCGGGCGGCGGCGGGGATCGCGGTGACGTCGATGCCTTCGGTGTCGACGGGTACGCCCGCGACCCGCGCACCCAGGGACCGGAACAGCAGCCGCGCCTCCGGGTATCCCGGCTCCTCGACGGCCACGCAGCCACCCGGCTCGATCAGCACCCGGCCGATCAGGTCGAGGGCCTGCTGGGCGCCCTGCGTCACGATCACGTCCGCGGCGCCCGCGCGTACCGACCGGGAGACGCCGATGTGCCGGGCGATGGCCGCACGCAGCCCGGCGTGGCCGGCGGGGTCGCCGTAGCCCGCGTCGCGGATCGTCGCGCGCCGCAGCTCACCGGTGAGCAGCCGCCGCCAAGTCTCCAGCGGGAAGAGCCCGGCGTCGGGGACGCCGACCCGGAAGTCGTAGGCACCCGGTGGCCGCCTGGGCGGAGTCGGGATGGCCTGCCACAGGCGCCGGGGAGGCACGGTGCCGCCGCCCGGTGCGCTGCGCGGCCGGACCCTGCTCAGCGACTCGGCGCACACGAACGTGCCGGCGCCCACCTTGCCGACCAGGAACCCTTCGGCGGTGAGGCGGTCGTACGCCGCGGCCACCGTGTTGCGCGACACGGTGAGCTGGCGTGCCAGCTCGCGGCTCGGCGGCAGCCGCTCACCGGAACGCAGCCGGCCGTCCAGGATGGCGTCGAGGACCTGCCGGTAGATGTCGGCGGACAGGTCGCCGTGCCCGGTGAGGCTGACGTGGAAGTCCACGCGGCTGACTCTACATTGGCCCGCCAGGGATGGCTCGAATTGGACCTTATGAGGGGCCAATGCCGGTCCTACGGTGAGCGGGTGGGCCGCCCGAGGAAGATCATGAGTCGGATGACGGTACCGCAGGGCGCGGCCCTGTCGGTCGGTGCCGTCCTCGGTACCGGCGTGATCGCGCTCCCCGCGCTCGCGGCGCAGACCGCCGGCCCGGCGTCGCTGCTGGCCTGGGTCGCACTGATCGCCCTGTCCGCGCCCCTCGCGGGCGTGTTCGCGGCGCTCGGGGCCCGCTATCCCGACGCCGGCGGGGTCGCGACCTATGTGCGCACCGCGTTCGGCTCCCGCGCCGCGGCCGTCGTCGGCTGGTCCTTCTACTTCGCCATCCCGGTCGGGGCGCCGCCCGCCGCGATGTTCGGCGGCGCATACGTGGCGGCCGCGTTCGGCGGCGGCATCCGCACGACGCTGCTCACAGCGGTGCTGCTGATCGCAGTGGTGACCGCGATGAACGTGGGTGGGGTCCGGGTCTCCGGACGGCTTCAGCTCGGGCTGGCCGTCCTCCTCGTCGCGCTGCTGGTGACGGCGACGGTCACCGCGCTGCCGCACGCCCGCCTGGCCAACCTCCACCCGTTCGCGCCGCACGGATGGTGGGCGATCGGGCCGGCCGCCGCCGTCCTGGTGTGGGCCTTCGCCGGCTGGGAGGCGGTCACCTCCCTCGCCGCCGACTTCCGCAACCCGGCCCGCGACGTGCCGCGCGCGACAGCGATCGCCGTTGTCGTGGTCGCCGTGCTCTACCTGGGTGTGGCCGCGGCCAGCATCCTCGTGCTCGGCGGCTCGGCCGGCCGGACCCCGGCGCCGCTCGCCGAGCTGCTCGCCATCGGTGTGGGCGGCGAGGTCCGGGTGATCGCCGCGGTCGCCGCCCTGCTGCTGACTCTCGGCGCGGTGAACGCCTACTTCGCGGGGGCCGCCAAGCTCGGCGCCGCGCTGGGCCGCGACGGAGCGCTGCCCGCCTGGTTCGCCCGCGGCAGCAGCGCCGGCGAGGTGCCCCGGCGCAGCCTCGCCGTGGTTTCGGGGGCGTCCCTGCTGGCCCTGGCAGCTGTGGCCGGCACAGGCGTCGGGCCCAAGCCGCTGGCGTTGCTCACCACCGGCTCGCTGGTCCTCGTGTACGTGCTGGGCATGGCCGCAGCCGTCCGCCTGCTGCCCCGCCACAGCTGGTCACGCCGCGCCGCCGTCGTCGCCTTCGCCGCCGTCGTGGTCCTGCTCTTCATGACCGGCTGGTACGTGCTGTGGACGCTGCTGATCGCCCTCGCCGCGCTGGCTTACGAGCGCCGCCCTGCCGCCCGGGCCACGGCACCCCGGCGCGAGCGGGAACTCGTCGGTTAGGAACCCACCCAACCTTCCGCCGCCCGCGCGCGTTTTGATAGGCGGGCGGGGTGAGGGGGATGGATGGACCGGTACGAGGGGTTCCGCGAGTTCGTCGCGGCGCGCGGCGGCGCGCTGTCCCGTTCGGCGTACCTGCTCACCGGCGACCACCAGCTCGCCGAGGACCTGTTGCAGACCGCGCTGGCCCGCACCGCCGCGCACTGGCGCCGGGTTGCGGCCGGCGACCCGGAGGCATACGTGCGCCGGGCGATGATCAACGAACGGACCTCGTGGTGGCGCCGGCGGCGCTCCGGGGTCGAGGTGCCGGCCGGCGTCGGCGTGCTCGACTCCCGGCCCGTCCGGAGCGTCGCCGACGCGTCCGAGACCGTCCTGCGCCGGATGACCCTCACCGCCGCACTGGCCCGGCTACCCGCCCGGCAACGGGCGGTGATCGTGTTGCGCTTCTTCGACGACCTGAGCGAGGCGGCCACCGCCGATGTGCTGGGCTGCTCGATCGGCACCGTCAAGTCCCAGGCGCACGACGCGCTCGCCCGGCTACGGGCGCTGGCGCCCGAACTGCTCTCCGACTCACTGGCCAGCCCGGAGGTGAACCCGTGACCGACCAACTGCGCACTCTGCTCGCGGACGCCGCCGGCGGCGCGCGCAACTACGCGGACGCGGACGCGGCCATCGCGTCGGCGCGCCGCAGCCGCACCCGGCGCCGCCTGGTCGCGGTGCCGGTGGCCGCCGCCGCGGTCGCGCTCGGCGCCGTGGCTGCCCTGGCACCGCACGGCCGGGGGCCGGCACCCGCGTCCCCGGACTATCCGCGGATCGTCGCGGCGCCGCAGCGGCCGCCCGCACTACCGGCGGGCAGGCTCGGCCCCGCCTCGCTGGTCTACGCGCCGTGCGCGCGGGACTGCGACCCGATACTCGTGCTACCCGACGGCACGCAGTACGCACTGGAGCGGCCGCAACATGGCGGACCGACGGCCGGCTACACGCTCTCGCCCGACGGGCGGTGGCTCGGCCGGTCCACCGCCGACGGCGTGGCGCTGCGCAACCTGGACACGGCCGTCGAGCGCGACCTGCCCGACGACGGGCCGGGCGTCAGTGAGGTGTGGGCGTGGTCGCCGGACAGTACGCGGGTGCTGCTCGTGCGGCACACCGACGGCGTGGTCGCCCACTTCGAAGTGGTCGACGTCGGCAGCGGCGACCGGCGCCGGGTAACGGGTGGCGACCTCAACCCGGTCGGTGTCCGCGACGCCGGCACGGTGCTGCTCTGGAACCGTCCCGGCGCCGGAGCGCCGCGCCTGACCGTCGCCGACGTCTCGTCCGGGACGCTCGTCGGGCGCCAGGAGATCACCCCGGATCTCAGCTCGCTGCTGCGACCCGGCGAGACGGCTGCCACGGACAGCCTCCGGCTCGGGCCGGGCGGCGCGGTGGCGATGCTCGCCGTGGCCGCGCCGGTGGCGGACGACGACCTGCGACGGCCCCAGGCCGTGCAGTTGCTCGACCTCACCGACGGGCACGCCGTCGCGCGGCTGGACCTCCCCGCCGGCGCGGGCCGGGCCGGTGAACTGTGGGAACCGCGCGCGATGCTGGTGGGCGGGATCCTGCTCGCCCACCACACCTCGGGCCGCGTCGACGTGGTCCGGCTCAACGACGTCACCGGCGCGCGGACCGTGCTGTGCACGCTCCCGGGCAGCTCCCAGGTGGTGCTGCGGGGCGGCGGCCGCTGACCGTCCACTGTGGATCGCGAATCGGTATCCTAGATCCGACACCCTTCACTTCGTCCTCCCGTGGAAACGGGCACCCGCGCGCGGTGGGCCCGTCGATACCGTCGGGTGGTCGACCGGACTGTCCGGTCGACTCCAGGGGAGGCACCATGATGAACACACGTCCACCCAACAGGCGCCACGCCACGCGATTCGCGGTGGTGGGTCTGGCCACGGTCGCACTGGCGACGCTGGGAAACATCGGCACCGCGCGTGCCGACGTTGTGCCCGGCGGGTCAACGACAGGCGTCCTGTCCGGCGCCGCACAGGAGTTCCTGGCGCAGCGCGCGGCCGCACTGCTCGACACTCCGGCAACCGCGTCGCCCAAGGTGCTCGGGCATGAGGTGGCGCTCAGCCCGGGCCTCGCCGGCGCCGAGTCGGCGGCGACGAGCGAGCTGCACGCGCGCCGGGACCGGCTGCGCGCGGTCGGCGAGGCGTACACGTCCGCCACCACCGAGCTGTCGGATGCCAAGACCGCGCAGCGGGGCGACACGACCGTGCTGTCGGTCACCGAGACGACGACGCTGGAGTACAAGAAGATCCGCGGCGACGAGCCGGCCAACACGGCCTACTCCGCGCCCAGGGAGTTCACCTTCGAGCGCACCGCCACCGGCTGGACCCTCACCGGGCAGCGGCTCGTCGAGCCGGACGCCGTCCCGCCGGTGACCGAGCCGGCCGGGCAGCCGAAGGTGGACCTGTCCATCACCGATCCCACGGCGGCCGCTCCCGGCTCGCCCGCGACCACCGGGCCGGTCTCCAAGGACCCCGCACCGGCCGGTGAGATCCGGCCGTTCTACAACTACTCGGCGATGGCGGCCTACGCCGAGCGGTACTGGCGCAACTACAACTCGGCGTACCGCACGTTCAACGACCGCGGCGGTGACTGCACCAACTTCATCAGCCAGGCGCTGCGCGCCGGTGGCTGGGCCGACGCGCCGGGCTTCTACCGGGACTACCACTACTGGTGGTACAACAGGTTCAACCAGACCTACTCCTGGGTCAACGTCAACTCCTGGGCCAGCTTCGCGCTCAGCAGCGGCCGCACCCACAACCTGCGGTACCTCACCGAGCTGGGCCTCGGCGACATCCTGCAGGTGGACTTCGACCGCGCCAGCGGCAAGGACCACTCGATGATCGTGTCGTATGTCAGCGGCGGCACGGCCTACCTGACCTACCACACCACCAACACCTACCGCCGGTCGGTGTGGAGCATCTATAACTCCAACCCCAACGCGCTGTACTACGCGTTCCGCACCTGACGCGGGTCGACGCCTGATCGCGCCGGTCGGCGGGCGGACGGAGAGCCGCCCGCCGGCCGGTGCGTTTTCGCACGTTGAAAGAGAACGGGTCGGGCACGCGTGGTGGTGGCATCCTCGCGGCATGGGGATTGAACGGGTCGGAGTGGTCGGAGCGGGCCTGATGGGCTCCGGAATCGCGGAGGTGTGCGCCCGCGCCGGGCTCGAGGTGGTGGTGATCGACAGCGTGGCGTCTGCCCTGACCAGGGGTAAGGAGCGGATGACCGCATCGATGCGCCGGGCGGTACGCGGCAGCCACCTGCGCGAGTCCGACCGTGACCTGGCGTGGCAGCGGGTCACCTGGAGCACCGACTACGGCCGGCTCGCCGACCGGCAGCTCGTCATCGAGGCGGTGGTGGAGTCCAGCGACGAGAAGGTCGCGGTCTTCGAGCGGCTTGACAAGATCATCGAGAGCGACTCGGCGATTCTGGCGTCCAACACCTCCTCGATCCCGATCGCGCGCCTGGCGATGGCGACCCAGCGCGCCGAGTTCGTGGTGGGCCTGCACTTCTTCAACCCGGTTCCGGTGCTGCGCCTCGTCGAGCTGATCCCGTCGCTGCTCACCTCGCCGGAGACGGCCACCAGAGCCGAGACGTTCGCCCGCGAGCAGCTCGACAAGATCGTGGTCCGTGCCGCCGACCGGGCCGGGTTCCTCGTCAACGCGATGCTCATCCCGTACCTGCTGTCGGCGATCCGGATGTACGAGCAGGGCTTCGGCACCGCCACCGACATCGACGTGGCGATGGTCGAGGGCTGCGCGCACCCGATGGGCCCGTTGCACCTGGCCGACCTCATCGGGCTGGACACGACGATGGCGGTGGCCGAGTCGCTGTACGCGGAGTTCAAGGAGCCGCTGTACGCCCCGCCGCCGCTGCTGCTGCGGATGGTCGCCGCCGGGCTGCTCGGGCGAAAGAGCGGGCGGGGGTTCTTCGAGTACCCGTGACCGGCTTCCGATCAGTGGAAGCGGCGCCCGGCGGCCCGTGCGTGCCGGCATACGCTGCCCGGCACAGGCGCCGGCAGCGAAGGGAGCGCCACCAGTGGCCGTCGAGAAGGCAGTGGAGCTGACCGGCACGGGTACCAGCGTCGAGGCGGCCGTCAGCGAGGCGCTGGACCGGGCCGCGCTCACCCTCGAGGCGATCACGTCGTTCGACGTGCTGAGGGTGTCCGGCGTGCTCGACGGGGGCGACCCGACCTACCGGGTACGGGTCCGGGTCTGGTTCACGCTGCTGGAACGCATGCACGGGTAGGGCGATGTGACCGAGGTCCCCGGCGTGACCCGCGTGCCGTTGCCGATCGGCATCCACGGCATCGAGAGCGTCAACGTGTACGCGCTCGCCGACGGTGACCGGGTGACACTGGTCGACTGCGGCGTCTGGCGGGCCGAGAACGACGGCCTGCCGGAGCTGGAGCGCGGCCTGCAGGCTGCCGGGTACACGCTGCGCGACGTGTCCCGCATCGTCGTCACGCACGCGCACATCGACCACTACGGCCTGGCCGGCCGGCTGATGGAGCTGACCGGGGCGCAGCTGTGGATGCACGCGATGACCGACCTGGACTGCGAGAAGTACCGGCACCCGGATACCGCCATGGCGCGCCGCCGGGACATGTACGCCGACCACGGGCTTCCCGAGCCCGAGCGGGCCTCGCTCGCGGAGGGTCTGAAGGTGTGGCTGCCATACCTGTACTCGGTGGTGGAGGCGTCGCGGCGGCTGCGCGGTGGGGAGCGGCTGCCGATCGGCGGGCGCGACTGGGAGGTCATCCACACGCCGGGCCACTCGTTCGGCCACCTGTGCCTGTGGTCGCCGGACGCCCGTGCGGTGTTCTCCGGCGACCATCTCCTGCCCGGGGTGACCCCGCCGGTCACGTTCGAGCGCGGGTTCGACGCCGACCCGCTGCGCAGCTACCTGGCGTCGCTGGACAGCATCGCGCAGCGCGACCCCGCGGTGGTGCTGCCCGGGCACGGGCGGCCGTTCGGCGAGTGCGCGCGCCGGATCGAGGCGATCACCCGCAGCAAGATGCGCCGCCTCGACGCGATCCGGGCGGCGATCCGGGCCCGGCCGCGCACCGTCACCGAGATCGCCGACGAGCTGTTCGCCAACGCGATCGTGCGTTTCCAGCGCAACTTCGCGCTGTCGGAGACGCTCGCCCACATCGCGTACCTGCGATCGTCGGGCGTGGTCGAGCGGCGCACGCGGCCGGACGGCGTCTACGAGTGGTACGTGACGGAGGCGCGCCGTGAGTGATATACCGGGCTTCGAATGGGCGCCGTCGATGCTGGACGCCCCGATGCGCGCCCAGGCGGCGCTGACCGCGCAGACCCTGCGCCAGCTCAACGCGCCGGTCGTCGAGGCGCTGGGCCGCCAGCGCGAGCTGGCGCAGTCGCTGGCCACGGCGGCCGAACAGATCGCGGCACTGGCGCAACAGGTGGAGCGGCTGGCCCGCCAGCACGCGGAGATCGCCGACCAGACGCGGGCCGCGCTCGACCCGTACCTGCGCTATGTCGACTGGCTCGGCGAGGTCGGCACCGGCAAGCGCTGACCCCGCCCTCGTGGATCTAGGAGAAGTGGGGCGATGAGAGCGCTTCCCGACCCCGACTTCTCCTAGATCGGCGCGAGAGGAGGGCGGGTTTCCAGCGTGTGGAAGCGCGTCTATCCGGCTTATCGGGGCGGCCATACGTTCGGGGGCGTGGCCGCACCCGAGACCGTGGCCTCCCTAGCCGATGAGCTCTGGGAGGCCGAACGCACCCGCCAGCCGATCGAGCCGCTGACCGATCGGGACCCTGACCTCGACATCGACGACGCGTACGCGATCCAGACGCACAACATCGACCGTCGCCTGGCCGAGGGCGCCCGCGTCGGTGGCCGCAAGATCGGGCTGACCTCGCGCGGGATGCAGGAGTTGCTCGGCGTGGGCGAACCGGACTTCGGCGTCCTCCTCGACGACATGTTCGTCGAGGACGGTGACGAGATCCCGATCAGCTCGATGCTCCAGCCGCGCATCGAGGCCGAACTGGCGTTCATCATGGAGACCGACCTCGCCGGCCCGGGGGTCACCACGGCCAACGCCCTCGCCGCCATCGCGGGCGTACTCCCGGCGGTGGAGATCGTCGACAGCCGTATCGCCGACTGGCGGATCAAGCTGATCGACACCGTCGCCGACAACGCCTCGTCCGGCCGGGTCGTCGTGGGCGGCCGGCTGCGCAAGGTCACCGAGGTCGACCTACGCCTGATCGGCATGGTGATCAGCCGCAACGGCGAGGTCATCGACACCGGCGCCGGCGCCGCCGCGCTGGGCAACCCGGCCCGGTGCGTGGCCTGGCTGGCCAACAAGCTGGGCTCGTTCGGGGCCACGCTGCGGGCGGGCGACGTGGTGCTGCCGGGGGCCGTGCACCGGATGGTGCCCGTGCGGCCGGGCGACGTGTTCCGCGCCGAGTACGCCCATCTCGGCGCCGTGACCGCCCGATTCTCAAACGAGCACGGTTCCAGCGAGCACGGTTCCAGCGAGCACGGTTCCAACGAGCAGGGTTCCGACGGGCACTGAAGCGAGGGGACGCAGATCCATGGCGACCGCCACCAAGAAGAGCCGCCGCCCGGCGAGTGCCGACCGGGATCTCTACCGGCGGATGTTCGAGATCATGGCGCTGCAGCGGGCCGTCGAGGACCGGATGGTCAGCATGTACCGCCAGGGCGAGATGCTGGGATCGGTCTACACCGGACACTGGCACGAGGCGATCGCCGTCGGCACCGCGGCGGCGCTGCGCCCCGACGACTTCCTCGCACCCATCCACCGCGATCTCGGCGCGCACCTGTGGCGCGGCATGGAGCCGTGGCAGGTGATGGCGAGCTTCCTGGGCAAGGCCACCGCGCCGACCGGGGGGCGGGACGGCACGCTCCACTATGGACGCCTGGACCTGGGCATCTACAACCTGCCCAGCCATATCCCGGACAACTTCCCGGTCGCGACCGGCGGCGCCTTCGCGTTCAAGTACCGCGGTGAGGACCGGGTGGCCCTGGCCTACTGCGGCGACGGATCCACCTCGGAAGGTGACTTCCACGAGGCCGTCAACATCGCCGCGGTCCTGGACCTGCCGTGCGTCTTCGTCGTCGAGAACAACCAGTACGCCTACTCCACGCCGCTGCGCCTGCAGTCGCGCACCGACTTCGCCACCAAGGCGGTCGCCTACGGCATCCCGGGCGAGAAGGTCGATGGCACCGACGTGGTGGCTGTCTACGAGGCCACCAAGCGGGCGGTGGACCGGGCCCGAGCCGGTGAGGGGCCGTCGCTCATCGAGTGCGTGACGATGCGCATGCACGGGCACGCCGAGCATGATCCGGCCGACTACGTGCTGCCGGAACTGCTCGAGGAGTGGGGAAAGAAGGACCCGGTCGAGCTTTTCGCGACCCGGTTGGTCGAGCTGGGTTTCGCCACCGAGGACGAGATCGTCGCGATGCGCGACGAGGCCCGCCGCAAGGGGATCGAGGCGCGCAAGAAGGCGCTCAGCGACCCGATGCCGCAACCCGACAACGAGGAGGAGCGGGTCTATGCCCCCTAAAGACGCCGCCACCGACGTGACCTACCTCGACGCGGTCGGACAGGCGCTGATGGCCGAGATGGAGGCCGACGAGGCGGTCTTCATCATCGGCGAGGACGTGGGCCAGTTCGGCGGTGCGTTCAAGGTGACCAAGGGGTTCCTGGAAAAGTTCGGGGAGCGGCGGGTGGTCGACACCCCGATGGCCGAGTCCGGCTTCACCGGGCTGGCCGCCGGTGCCGCGCTCAACGGGCTGCGGCCGGTTGTCGAGTACCAGTTCGCCGACTTCATCTCCTGCGCGTTCGACCAGATCGTCAACGTCATCGCACGGCACCGCTACCGCACGGGCGACGCCATGCCGATCACGTTCCGGGCGCCGTTCGGTGCGCGGCTGCGGGCCGGACCCACGCACTCGCAGAGCATCGAGTCGTACTTCGCGCACGTACCCGGCCTGAAGATCGTCGCGCCGGCCACGGTGGAGGACGCGGCCGGGCTGCTGCGCAGTGCGATCCGCGACAACAACCCGGTGCTCTACCTGGAGAGCAAGTACCTGTACCGCCGGATCAAGGTGCCCGGTCCACTGTCGCTGGACCCGGTGCCGATCGGCAAGGCGCGGGTGGCCCGCGAGGGCGATCGGGTGACGCTGCTGACCTACTCGGTCGGTGTGCACCAGGGCCTGGAGGCCGCGGACGTGCTGGCGAAGGAGGGCATCTCGGTGGAGGTCGTCGACCTGCGCACCCTCGTCCCGCTCGACGTGGAGACGATGGTCGCCTCGGTCACCAAGACCTCCCGCGCGGTGGTGCTGCACGAGGCTGCGCGGCGGCTCGGGTACGGCGCCGAGATCGCGGCCGTCGTGGGGGAGGAGTGCTTCTGGGCGCTCGACCACCCGGTGGTGCGGATCGCCGCGAAGAACACGCCCACGCCGACGAGCCCGGCCCTCGAAGACGCGGCCGTCCCACAGACCGCCGAGGTCATCGAGACCCTCCGGAAGGTGGCGACCACATGAGCGAGCGGAGCGAGGTGCGGCCGTGACTGACTATGACGTCGTCATCGTCGGCGGCGGGCCGGGTGGCTACGCGGCGGCGCTCTACGGGGCGTCCGCCGGGCTGAGCGTCGCGATGGTGGAGAGCGACGCGGTCGGCGGCACGTGCCTCAACCGCGGCTGCATTCCCGCCAAGTCCCTCCTGCAGACCGCCGAAGTGTACCGGACCGCCGCGCACGCCGCCGACTTCGGCATCATGCCTGAGGGGTCGGGCGCCTTCACCCCCGACTGGGCACGCGTCAGCGAGCGCACCACGGGCATCGTCAACCAGCTCGTGGGCGGGCTGTCCGGGCTGCTCAAGCGGCGCAAGGTGGCGGTGGTCAACGGGCGCGGCCGGCTGACCGCGGGCGGCACCGTCACCGTCGACGGGCAGGAGATCAGCGGCCGGGCGGTCATCATCGCCACCGGATCGGTCCCGCGCCTGATCCCCGGCTTCGAACCCGACGGCGAGCGCATCGTCACATCCGACCACAGCACCCGCAGCGACGCGCTGCCGGAACGGGTCGCGGTGATCGGCGGCGGCGTGATCGGCTCGGAGTTCGCCTCGGTCTTCACCGACGTGGGCGCGCAGACCACCCTGCTGGAGGCGCTGCCCGGCGGCGTGCTGCCGATCGGTCCCGACGTGGAGATCGCCGGGGTGCTGGCCCGGGCGCTGAAGCGGCGGGGCACCACAGTGCACGCCGGCGCCCGGGTGGGGCCGCCGGAGCGCACCGACGGCGGGCTGGTCCTCGGCTTCGAGACCGCCGCCGGCACCGAGAAGATCGAGGTCGACCAGGTACTCGTCGCGATCGGCCGCAAGCCGGTCACCGAGGACCTCGGGTGCGCGGAGGCCGGCGTCGACCTGTCCGAGCGCGGGTTCGTCGCGGTCGACACGACGACCATGCAGACCAGCCGGCCCGGCGTGTACGCGATCGGGGACGTGGTGGAGACGCCCGGTCTGGCGCACGTCGCGTACGCCGAGGCGATCGTAGCCATCAAGGCGATCCTCGAGGAGAACCCGATCCCGGTCGACTACGCGCGCGTGCCGTGGGTGGTCTACACCCACCCGGAGGTCGCCTGGGCCGGGTATACCGAGGCGGAGGCGAAGGACGCGGGGTACGACATCGAGGTGCACAAGCACAAGTTCGCCGGCAACGGCCGCGCCATGATCATCGGGGATACCGACGGTATGGTTAAGGTCGTGGCCGCAAAGAATGGCCCGATCCTCGGCGTGCACTACGTCGGGCCGTGGGCCAGCGAGCTGCTCGCCGAAGGGTACCTGGCCGTCAACTGGCAGGCATTGCCCGAAGAGGTCGGCGCCTTCATCCACCCGCACCCGAGCCTGTCCGAGGCGGTGGGCGAAACCATGCTCACCTTCACCGGCCGATCGCTGCACGGCTGAGGGGGGAGCGAACCATGCCTGACGCGGTGCAAGAGATCACGATGCCGAAGCTCGGCGAGACCGTCACGGAGGGCACCCTGGGCCGGTGGCTCAAGGAGGTCGGCCAGCCGGTCGCGTTCGACGACCCGCTGTTCGAGGTGTCGACAGACAAGGTTGACTCCGAGATCCCCAGCCCCTACGACGGCGTGCTGCTGGAGATCCTGGTCCGGCCGGGCGAGACCGTGGCGGTCGGCACGCCGCTGGCGCGCATCGGCCCGGAGGGCGCCGAGGTCGCCGGTGAGCACTCGCCGATCGACGAGGCGGTCGCGCCGCCGGCGCCGATGCACGGCGCACTGCCGGCCCAGCAGCAGGGCGCGCCGCCGGCCCAGCAGCAGGGCGCGCCACCGGCGGTTGGCGAACCGGCGCACGAGATCACCATGCCCAAGCTCGGCGAGACGGTGACGGAGGGCACGGTCGGCCGCTGGCTCAAGGCGGTCGGTGACCAGGTGGCCTTCGACGACCCGCTATTCGAGGTGTCCACCGACAAGGTCGACTCCGAGATCCCCAGCCCCTACGACGGGGTATTGCTCGAAGTGCTCGTACCCGAGGGTCAGACGGTGCCTGTCGGCACGCTCCTGGCCCGCATCGGGTCGGCCGCCGGTGGCGGGCAGACACCGGCCGCCGCCCCCACCCCCGCCGCGTCAATACCGGGCTCCACCGGTGCGGCGGCGGCCCCGGCCCCGGTTGCGCAAGCCGGGGCCGGGGTGGGGGGCGCGGGCGGCAACGGCGCGAAGCGGCTGCTCTCCCCGGTGGTGCGGCGCCTGGCCGCCGAGCACGACGTGGACCTGTCCCGGCTGGCCGGCTCCGGCGCGGCCGGGCGCATCATGCGCGAGGACGTCATGGCGGCGCTCTCGTCGGGTACCGCCCAGCGGGCCGCGCCGGCGGCACCGCAACCCGCCGCCCAGGCCCCGCCGTCCCGGGTGCCCGAGACCCGCCAAGCCGCGCCGGCACAGCCGGCGCGGGTGGCGGGCGATCGGGAAGAGACCGTGCCGCTGTCGCGGATCCGCCTCGTGACCGCCGAGCGGATGGTCGAGTCCAAGCGGATCTCACCGCACGTGTGGACCTCCATCGAGGTCGACCTGGAACGCGTCGAACAAGTGCGCCAGCAGCACAAGACGGCGTTCCGCAAGGCCGAAGGCGCATCGCTGACCTACCTGCCGTTCATCGCGCGGGCCATCTGCGACGCGCTGCGGGCGTTTCCGGTCATCAACTCGTCGATCGACCTGGCCAGCAAGACGATGAGGCTGCACCACTACGTCAACCTGGCCATCGCGGTGGACATCAACGAGCAGGGCCTGATGGCACCGGTCATCCGCAACGCCGACGGGCTCAACCTGCGCGGTATGGCGCGCGCCATCAAGGCGGTCGGCGACGGGGCGAAGAACAAGACCCTCAAGGCCGAGGATCTCAGCGGCTCTACGTTCACGATCAGCAACCCGGGACCGCTGGGCACGTACGCGTCGGCGGCGATCATCAACCAGCCGAACACCGGGATCATCACCACCGAGGGTGTCAAGCGCCGCCCGACCGCGGTGGGAGACGCTATCGCGATCCACCACATGTGCATCCTCGGGCTGTCCTACGACCACCGCGCGTTCGACGGCGTGGTCGCGGCCCGGTTCCTCGCCTACATCCGAGACGCCCTGCAGGACCGGGACTGGGAGGCCGAACTTGCCTAGCCACCTCGACAACACGTCCGCGACTACCAGTGTCGCGGCTGAGGATCTGCCCACGCTCGCCGGCCGGCACCTCGGGCAGAGCCCGTGGCACGAGGTCACCCAGGAGCAGGTGAACCTGTTCGCCGACGCCACCGGCGACCACCAGTGGATCCACACCGACCCGGAGCGCGCGGCCACCGGGCCGTTCAGCAGGACGATCGCGCACGGCTACCTCACGCTGTCGATGGCCCCGGCTCTCCTCGACGAGATTTTGCGGGTCGACGGGCTGGCCGCGGTCGTAAACTACGGCTTGGGCAAGGTGCGGTTCCCGGCGCCGGTGCCGGTCGGCAGCCGGGTGCGGATGTCAGCCGACTGCGCCGCCGTGCTCGAGGTGTCCGGTGGATACCAGCTGACCCTCGCGCTGACGTTCGAGCGTGAGGGCCACCCGAAACCGGCGTGCGTGGCCGAGATCCTGTTCCGCTACTACCCGGAAGGCACCCCGTGACAACCCCGGACCGCAACGGCGAGAGCGTCGCCTCGGCGCTGGCACCGGAAGCGCCGCTGTTCACCGACAACGACCCCGCGCTGTTCGGCAAGGCACTGGCCGCGGCGGCCGCCGCGGCCACCCGTCACCCGCTCAACGGAGTGTCTCTCACCATGCAGCTGGGGGCGAAGCTGCTGAGCACCGGGATGGCCGCCGGCAGCCGGCTGTGGGGCACGCCGGCTGTCGGCCCGGTGCCGGTCGACCCCAAGGACAAGCGCTTCGCCGACCCGGCCTGGGAGGAGAACCCGGGGTTCTGGGCGCTGCGGCAGGCGTACCTGGCGTTTCGCCAGTACGGCATCGACCTGATCCGGATCTCCGACCTGGACCCGGTCGACGAGGGCAAGGCCGAGCTGGCCATGAGCGTGATCGCCGACGCGCTCGCACCGACCAACTTCCCGGCCACCAACCCGGCGGTCCTCAAGCGCGCGCTGGAGACCGGCGGGCGCAGCCTGGTCGACGGGGCGCGCAACTTCGTCGACGACATGCTGCACAACAACGGACGCCCCCGGCAGGTGGACACCAGCCCGTTCGAGGTCGGTGTGAACCTCGCCGCCACACCGTCCAAAGTGGTCTACCGCAGCGACCTGATCGAGATCCTGCAGTACCTGCCGCAGACCGACCAGGTGCACGAGGTGCCGCTGCTGTGCAGCCCGCCGTGGATCAACAAGTACTACGTCATGGACCTGGCCCCGGGGCGCAGCTTCATCGAGTGGGCGGTCCAGCACGGGCGGACGGTGTTCGCGATCAGCTATCGCAACCCGGACGAGTCGATGGCGCACACGACCCTGGACGACTACCTCATCCACGGCCCGCGCACCGCCCTCGACGTGGTCTGCGAGATCACCGGCCGGCCGAAGGTGGACCTGGTCGGGCTGTGCCTCGGCGGCGGGTTGACCCTGATGACCGCCTGCTACCTCGACGAGGTCGGCGACGACCGGATCAACAACATCACGCTGCTCAACACGATGGTCGACTTCTCCGACCCGGGGATCCTCGGGCGGTTCACCGACGAGGAGTCGGTCAACCGCCTCGAGCGCAAGATGCGCCGGCGGGGCTACCTGGAGGGCGGCGAGATGGCGGGAACCTTCGACCTGCTGCGCGCCAACGACCTCATCTTCAACTACGTGGTCTCCAACTGGCTCTTGGGCAAGCAGCCGCCGGCGTTCGACATCCTGGCCTGGAACGCCGACTCCACCCGGATGCCGGCCGATATGCACTCGTTCTACCTGCGCTCGTTGTACGTCAAGAACCAGTTCGCCCGCGGCGAGCTGGAGCTGGCGGGCCAGCTCCTCGACCTCAAGGACGTCGATCAGGACCTCTACATCGTGTCGGCCATCAACGACCACATCGTGCCGTGGACCTCGTCCTACGCCACGATCCGGCTCGTGTCCGGCAACACCCGGTTCGTGCTCTCCAGCGGCGGACACATCGCCGGCATCGTCAACCCGCCCAGCTCCAAGGGCTGGTACGTGACCGCCGACGAGTATCCGGCCCGCGCCGAGGAGTGGCGGGCGACCGCGGAGCGCCACCAGGGCTCGTGGTGGGACGACTGGGCCTGGTGGGCGGGGGAGCGGGCCGGTGCCCAGGTCGATCCGCCGCCGGTCGGCAGCGATAAGTACCCGGTGCTGGGCGACGGCCCCGGTGAGTACGTCCGAACGTAATGGAGGGAATCGCCATGACCACTCCGACCACCGACCCGAACGCCGCTGCCGACGCCGCGACGAGCGCCGCGAACGCCGCGACCGCCGCCACGGAACAGGCCGCACAGCGCATCCGCGACCTCACCGACCAGTTCATCGAAGCCGCGAAGAAGGGCGGCAACGCCTCACTGGACGCCTACGAGAAGTCGTTGCAGAACCTCGTGGACTTCCAGCGCCGCGCGGCCGAGGCGAGCCACCTCGACTGGGTCACGACCATCACGGAGGCGAACGCACGGTTCGTCCAGGACGTGAGCGCCGCCTACGTTTCCGCTGCTCGTGAGGTTCTGAAGTAGCGCACACCCGGCATTGCCCGTACCCTGGCAATTGACCCCCGTCTACTCGGGCCACGCGGCCCGTCGGGACGGGGGTCGTTGTCTCACCGGATGGTGACGGCGGAGACGGAGGATCTATGAAGATCCCAGGGTACGGGCGAAGACATCCGACCGGTCGCGTCGAGCAGGTGGTCGTCGACGGCCTGCGCACCTGCGTCGAGGTCCGCGGCGAGGGCCCGCCACTGCTGCTGATCAACGGCCTGTGGGGCGACGTGGCGGTCTGGGACCCGTTGATCGCGCACCTGGGGGACGTGCAGACCATCGCGTTCGACGCCCCCGGCATCGGCGGCACCGACATGCCGTCGGTGCCCCAGTCGCTGGTCGGGCTGGCGCGGTTCTCCGTGGGTGTGCTGGACGCTGTGGGCGTGGCCCGGGCCGATGTGCTCGGGGTCTCGTTCGGCGGCCTCGTCGCGCAGCAGATGGCCGTTGTGGCGCCGGGACGGGTGCGCCGGCTGGCGCTGGTGTCGACGAGCGCGGGCGTGCTGTGCGTGCCGGGTCACCCGTCCGCGCTGCTGCGCCTGCTCACGCCGTGGTCGTTCACGACGCCGAGCGGGATGGCCGACGCCGGGGCCGTGTTCGGCGGGAAGATCCGCCGGCACCCCGAGCTGCTGGCGCAGATCGGCCTGAGCGCTCCGGTCGGGATGGCCACCTACGTCAACCGGCTCTCCGCGCTGGGCGGCTGGTACGGCCTGCCCTGGTCGATCCGGCAACCGTGCCTGGTGCTCACCGGCGACGACGACCCGATCGTGCCGGCCAGCAACTCGCGGATCCTGACCAGCTGCCTGCCCGATGCCCGGCTGCACGTCGTCCGTGGTGGCGGCCACCTGGTGGTCTTCGACAGCCCCGCCGAGGTCGCTCCGATCGTCGGCGGCTTCCTCGACGAGGGGCGGGTACCCTCGGGGCGTGAACGACCGGGATCGTACGCCGCCGACGCTGGGCGAGATCATACGCCAGCAGCGTGAGCTGGCCGCCCTGCCGATGCGGCAGCTGGCGGAGATGGTCGGGATCTCCAACCCCTACCTGTCGCAGATCGAGCGCGGCCTGCGCGCCCCGTCCGACCAGGTGCTGGAGGCTATCGCGGAGTCCCTGCGCACGTCCGCCGACGCGCTCTACGAGCGGGCCGCCGACATGGCCGGCAGCGGGGGTGACGACGAGCCCGGGCGCTCGCCGGTGCTGGCCGCGATCGACGAGGACCCCAACCTCACCGCCCGGCAGCGGCAGGCACTCGCGGAGGTCTACACCGCGCTGACCGAGGCGACCATCGCGCGGCGGCGCCGGCGCGGCAGAAAGCCCGGAACCCTCGAGGGTTCCGGGCTTTCCGGGGACGAGCAGGTCAGTTGAGGGCGGTGCGGGCGGCCCGCACGTACGCCTCGGCGATGTCCTTGACGAACGCGGCGTGCGCGCCGATGGCGGACTTCGCCCAGTCGACGGGTGCGGCCTCGGCGGCCTTCTCCTCGAACTCCACGACGCTGGCCATGGCCTGCTCGTAGGTGTCCAGGGCCAGGTGCGTGAAGCTCCGGCCGCTCGCGGCGGCCTGCTCGCCGAACTCGCGGACCTGCTGGGTGGCGCGCTCGCCGGCCTGCGTGGCAGCCTTGTTGGCGGCGGCGAGCGCCTCGTTGGTCGGGAAGATGTTGGGCTCGGTCATCGGAGTGTCTCCTTCGTGAGTGTTCCCTGTCCGTTGTTAGCAGCTTAGCAAGCTAATTGCTAACGGCAAACGTGACGCTGCCCACCCACTCAGCGGAACGCTCCGGCACGGCTGCCGGCCGCGCCTTCCTAGGGTGGACCCATGGTCGAGTCCGTGGCCCGGATCGTCACCGCGCAGCCCGGGCGCTACGTCAAGCAGATCGTGAGCCACCTCGGGCACAAGGCGGACACCTCGATCGCCGACGACGGGACGGGTCTGGTGGTGCTGTCCTCCGGCGGCCGCTGCACCCTCACGCCGGAGGCCGGGGTGCTCGTCCTCGCGGCGAGCGCCGCGGACGCCGAGTCTCTGGACCGCGTCCGCGACGTGCTCGGCCGCCACCTCGAACGGTTCGGTGCGCGGGAGGACCTACGCGTTGCGTGGTCCGAGTCGGCCTGACGCGTCTTGCGGCTGGGTCGGCCCGCAGTTGACCGCCGCGCCGAAGTGCCGCTCGGCGGTCAGCGCGAAGTGGCCCCGGTTGTGGGTCGCCGCCAGTTCCCGCGACAGGCCGCGGGCGGCCACCACCAGGGGCGGCTGCATCCGGCGCAGATCTTGCGGATCCCGGGCTTCCAGCTCGAGCGCGGCGACCACCTCGCCGCCGCCGCCGAACACCGGGACGGCGACCGCCGACGACCGCAGGTCCAGCTCGCGCCGGCAGACCGCCACCCGCGTCAGCCGGGTGATGGCGAGAGCCCGGCGCAGGCGCTCCGGCGTGGTCAGCGTGTACGGGGTGTGCGCGGCGAGCCCGCGCGCGATGATCGCGTCAACCACATGCGGCGGTGAGAACGCCAGCAGTGCCTTGCCCATCGCGGTCGCGTGTGCCGGCGCGGTGGCCGCCTCGTAGAACATCGACACCGGCCGGCTGCCGGGCAGTTTCTCGATGTAGACGACATCCAGTTCGCGCAGCACGCCGAGCCGGACGGTGGTCCGCGCGGTGGCCGTCGCGAGATCCTCCATGACCCGGCGGGCCTTCTCGTGCAGGCTGGTCGGCGGCAGGGGCACCTGGTTGCCGATCATCTTGAGCTGACCGCCGGCCTGGTAGTGCCCGTCGTCGGTGCGCTCGAGGATGCCCCAGGCCGCCAGCTCGGTGGCCAGGCGGTGGGCGGTTGAGATCGGTAGGCCGGTGAGACGCGCGAGCTCGGTCAGCGAGTAGACGCTGCCGTTCGTGAACGTCAGAAGGATCGCGATGACCTTGCTGGTGACCGAACGGCCGGAGTCTGCTGAATTGCCCGCCATAGCCTCTTTCTCCCTAACCCGTCGTACGGTCACCATCACACGGAGAGAGAAAGGTATGAAGACTTGCGTTGCCGCTCAGTGGGAACGCACCTGTCTACGTCACATTCTCGCTCGTTGATCGGCTTGCGTTCGGTCACGTCGCGCCGGCCGCGTGCAGCCGCAACTGGCGAGAAGCGCACAGCGCCGCGGTGCGCACCGCCGGGGCCAACCGGGGCAGGTCAGCGCGGTTGGACCGGACCGTGATGGACAGCGCCGCCACCGCGTTGCCTTCGGCGTCCAGCAGCGGCGAGGCCACCGATACGGTGCCCGGCGTGAGCTCCTCACGGGCGAAGGCGATGCCGGTTCGTCGGATCTCGGCGAGGGACCGTTCCAGGTGTCCGGGCGCGACGATGGTGTGCGGGGTGTAGCGCTTGAGCCCCGCCTTGAGGACCTCCTCCACGAACTCGGGTGGCGCATGAGCCAGCAGGACCTTGCCCACTCCGGTGGCGTGCAAGGGCAGCCGGCCACCGCGGCGGGTCTTCACCGACACCGCGCGCCGGCCGCTGATCTTCTCGATGTAGAGCGCCTCGCGGCCCTCGAGGACGGCCACCTGGACGTTTTCGTGGGTCGCCGCGTAGAGGTCCTGCATGAACGGCACGACGATGTCGCGCAGGCTGGTGGTGCGCGGGGCCAGCAGGCCGATCTCCCACAGCCGCAGTCCGATGCGGTATCCGCCGCCGTCGACCCGCTCCAACCCGCCCCAGTCGGCGAGCTCGGACGCCAACCGGTAGGTGGTCGACAGCGGTAGCCCGGTCGCCCTGGACAGCTCGTTGAGCGTCAGGTCCGGCCGAGTCTGGGAGAAGGCGCCGAGCAACGCCGTTATCTTGCTGGTCACCGAACGCCCAGGTATGCGGTCGCCATTGGCCGCCATCGCCACTCCCATCCGCAACCGTGGATGACGGGCACGTGCCGCCGTGCCCGCCACCTCGTGTCGCGTTCGCTCCCCGGGGAGGCGCTTGCTCAATGCATCGTAATCATTACTCACCCAGACTGGCCCGGTTGAAACTTGCGCGTTTCTTGAAGTTCGGCGCGGCGACCGCACACTCCCACTCAGCGAAAGCACCCTTGAGCGCCGTCGTGGCCGGCCGGCATGGTCGCTTTGAGGCGGTATCCGCGACTGGCGTTCGAGGGGACCCACCATGACAGAGACCGAACGGCCGGAAATCGGCAAGACCGTCGACGCCGGCGGTGTGAAGACGAACTACCTCGAAGCCGGCGAAGGCCCCGCCGTGCTCCTTATCCACGGCTCCGGACCGGGCGTCACGGCGTACGCCAACTGGCGGCTGGTCATCCCGGCGCTCGCCGAGCAGTTCCACGTCATCGCCCCCGACATGGTCGGCTTCGGGTTCACCGACCGGTCCGGCGACGTCGAGTACGGCGTGCAGACCTGGGCCGACCAGGCCATCGGGCTGATGGACAGCCTCGGCATCGAGAAGGCGTCGGTGGTCGGCAACAGCTTCGGCGGCGCGATCGCGCTGCGGATGGCGGTCCAGCACCCGGAGCGCGTCGACCGTCTCGTCCCCATGGGAAGCATGGGCGTCGACTTCCCCATCACCGAAGGGCTCGAGCGGGTCTGGGGGTACGAGCCGTCGTTCGAGAACATGCGCAAGGTCCTCGACGTGTTCGCCTACAGCCGGGAGCTCGTCCCCGACGAGCTCGCCGAGGTGCGCTACCGGGCGAGCATGCAGCCGGGCTTCCAGGAGTCGTACGCCGCGATATTTCCGGCGCCCCGGCAGCGCTGGGTGGACGCGATGCGCACGCCGGACGAGGAGATCAGCAAGCTGCCGCATCGCACGCTGATCGTCCACGGCCGGGAGGACCAGGTGATCCCGGTCGAGACCAGCATCAAGCTGATGCAGCTCATCGACAACGCGGACGTGCACATCTTCTCGCACTGCGGGCACTGGGTGATGATCGAGCGGGCGGCCGACTTCAACCGCCTCGTCGCCGACTTCCTGAAGGCCGACGCGGCGTGAGGGTACTTGTCTCCGGAGCCGAACGGCAGGTGGGTGAGGTCGCCGCGGCGCTGCGCGCCCGGGGCGCCCGGGTCACCGAAGTGACCGACCTCGCCGACGTGCCGGCGGTCTGCGCCGCGCTGCCCGCACTGACCCCCGACGCCCGGGTCACGTTCGTTCTCGGAACTCTCCCGCCGGAGGCCGCCACCGCCGACGACCGGGAAGCGAGACGGGCGTTGACCCGGGTGCTCGGGCACGCCGCCTGCGCCGACAACCCCGACGGCCATCTCACGCTGCGGGTTCTGGACGCGGGCGCTGCGCCGACCGACATCGCGCAGGTCGCGCTCGGCCTCGACCCGGGCCGGCAGGAGCTGATGGAGCGCCTGGCCGATCTCAGTTACGCCGACCGACGGGTGGAGTTGCTCGGGCTGGCCGCGGTGGAGACCTGACGCGTGGACCCACTGGGTGGAAGACGCCCGGCCGTCGACGTACATCGCTTCGTAACGTGAAGGAACCGGTCACCTGTGGAAGGGGGCAAGGTCCCGTGAGCCTCTATCAGCTGCACCGGTGCGTGTGGGACTACGTCCGGGCGAACGCGGTGAGCACCAACAACACCTCCGCGCACTTCGACTCCGCCCGGTACGACCTCACCGACGAGGAGCTGCAGGCCTTCGAGGCCCGCGACGTGGCGGCGCTCTACCGGTTGGGGCTGCATCCGGTGCTGCTCAACGCTTTCTGCCGCGCGTCGGGTTACACCCGTGACGACTACCGCAAGGCCCTCGCGGTGTTCGCCACGCGAGAGGAGAGGACAGGCCGATGGCAGAAATAGTGCTCGCCTATTGCGCCTCCCACGCGCCGATGATGGCGGCCGCCCGCGACTCCGCGCCGGAGGAGCAGCGCAAGAACTTCTTCGGCGCCCTGGAGTGGCTGCGCGACGAGGCCCGGCAGCGCGGCGTGCAGGCCGCTGTCGTGCTCTCCAACGAGCACTTCACGAACTTCTTCCTGGAGAACTTCCCGCAGATCTGCATCGGCGTCGGCGAGCGCAACTGGGGCCCGACCGAGGCGTGGCTGCCCATCGACAAGGCCTGGGTGCCGGGTCATCCCGCCTTCGCCATGCACATCGCGCGGCGCACCCTCGATGCCGGCTTCGACCCGGCCTTCTCCCACCAGCTCGAGCTCGACCACGGCGTGATGACGGTCTACCACGAGCTGCACCCGGACATGCGGCTGCCGCTGGTACCCATCGTGCAGAACTGCGCGGTCGAACCGCTCATGCCGCTGCGGCGCAGCTTCGCCTTCGGGCAGGCGCTCGGCGAGGCGATCCGTTCCTTCCCCGACCTCGACCGCGTCGCCCTGGTCGGCGCCGGCGGGCTGTCGCACTGGATCGGCCACCCGCGGGTCGGCGACATCGACGAGGGCTTCGACCGCTGGTTCCTGGAGCGGTTGGAGGACGGGGACCTGAAGGACGTGCTCGACATGCCGGACAGCGAGCTGGAGCTGGCCGGCAACGGCGCGCACGAGATCCGCAGCTGGCTGGCGGTCGCGGGCGCGGTGGCGCCGGTGCCGGCGCGCACGCTCGCGTACGAGCCGATCTATCCGTGGATCACCGGAATGGCCGTGTCGCACTTCGAGACCGCCTGAGCGGGCGGGCGGGCTGTTGCGCGGGCCGCGTCCGACGCGGTGACGCGCGCTGGTCAACCCCGGTGCGCGACGACCTCGACCATGTACCGGTTGGGCTCACCCGGCCGGCCGAAGTCGCCGGCCTCAACCGCCGACCGGGCCGGCCGGTGCTCGCCGAAGTGCTCCTTCCACACGGCGTTGAATGCCGGCCGGTCGCGCTGCAGGTGCTTCATGAAGATGCCGACCCGCACCACGTCGGTCAGTGCCGCGCCGGCCGCGCCGAGGATCGCCGCCAGGTTCAGGAACAGCCGGTGCGCCTCGTCGCGCGCCTCCTCGGGCACGGTCCCGTCCGCCGGGTCGGTCCCGAACAGCGCGGACACGTAGATCCAGCCGCCGGACTCCACCGCCTGCGGCACCGGGCCGGTGTGCGCCGGCGCGTCCGGGGTGTGGATGATCCGCATCAGGATTCCTCGCGCCAGCTGGCCAGGTTGATCCAGGTCTTGCCAGGGATCTCCCGGACCGATGCCAGTGCCTGCGCCGTCTCCTCGACCGGGAAGCTGGCCTGCACCGTCTGCTCAGGAGCCAGGACACCCGCCGTTACCGCCTCCAGCGTCGCGGCGAAGTCCTGCGGGTGATCGTAGATGAGCTGGCCCACGATGGTGATCTGGCGCTGCACCAGGTCGATCGGGACGAACTGCACCGGCTTGGCGTGGAACCCGATCAGGATCAGCTTGCCCGTCCTGGCAACCGCCGCGAGGGCCGGCTCCCACACCGCGGGCACGCCGGCGGTCTCGAAGACGAACGGGTACTGGTCGCTCGCGCGCTCTTCGGCCCGGCGCGCGCCGAACTTGAGCGCCAGGTCCATCCGGCCCGCGTGCGGCTCCGTCACGTACGGCTGGGACCCGCCTGCCAGCAGCGCCTGGCAGACCAGCTGCCCCTGCGAGCCGGCGCCGATGACGAGACAGTCGCTGCCCGCCGGCACGGCCGCCCGGCGTACCGCGGTGTGCGCCACGGCGAGCGGCTCGAAGCACGCCAGCGCCACGTCCGCCAGGTCCCGGGCGGTGGGCCAGGTGAACTCGGCCGGCACCGCCACCCGCTCGGCGAGCATCCCGGTCCGGTTGATCGCGAGGATCTGCCGGTTGACGCACGCCGACGTGTGCCCGGACAGGCACGCCGCGCAGGTGAGGTCGGCGAAGTTCGGCTCGATGATGACCCGCTGGCCGACCTCCCGGTTGGTCACCTCGGAGCCGACCGCGACGACGTCGCCGCCACCCTCATGGCCGAACACCCACGGCATCCGCGGCACCTCGCGCTTGCCGTCGAACACCGACAGGTCCGAGCCGCACAGGCCGACCCCCCGGATGCTGACCACCACGTCCCGCGGTCCGCACTCCGGTTCCGGCCAGTCGTCGACGAGGCGCACCTCACCGGGGGCGACCAGCGCGACGGCCCTCATCGCGGGCCTGCACAGCACGCAACGGTGATGTCAGCCATGGCACGTCTCCCGTCCGGTCGAGCCCACTCGAACGTCGACCACCGACGCGACGCCGGCAACGGTCGCTTCCACCCAGCGGGCGGTGGGGCAGGCCGGTTTCCACTGGCTGGACGCGCCGGGTTCGCCCCGGGCGGTGGCGACAACCATGGAGACACCCGCAACCGGAGGTGAATGGACGAGGCCGGCCTGCCCGGCGCGCTCGCCCCGCTGCACGAGCCGGACGTGCTCGGCTACCCGAAGTGAGATCTCATGACGACCGTGCTCGTCCTCAATGGACCCAACCTCAACCTGCTCGGCACCCGGGAACCCGCCATCTACGGTGCGCAGACGCTCGCCGACGTGGAGAAGATCTGCCGCGACGAGGGGGCGCGGCACGGGCTCGACGTCGACTTCCGCCAGTCTAACCACGAAGGCCAGCTCATCGACTGGATCCAGGAGGCCGGGCGGGCGTGCGCGGCCGGGACGATGATCGGGGTGGTGCTCAACCCCGGCGCGCTCACCCACACCTCGCTCGCCCTGCACGACGCGATCAAGGGCGCCCAGGTACCGGTCGTGGAGCTGCACATCTCGAACGTGCACAACCGTGAGGAGTACCGGCACCACTCCTTCATCTCGCCCGCGGCGCGCGGCATCGTCGTCGGGTTCGGGGTGGTGGGGTACGCGCTGGCCATCGAGGGCCTGCACCGACTCAGCTCATGAGTACCGCCGTCGACCTGTACCACGCCCGCATGCAGATGGCGGTGTCGCTGGGCTGGCACATCGTCATCGCGAGCTTCGGCGTCGGCTTCCCCGCGATGGTCGTGTTCGCGGAGTGGCGCTCCCGGCGCCGCGGCGACGCCGACCTGGAGTCCCTGGCCCACACCTGGGCGAAGGCGATGGGCGTGCTCTTCGCCGTCGGCGCGGTGTCCGGCACGATCCTGTCGTTCGAGATGGGGATGCTCTGGCCGGGGCTGATGAGCCGGTTCGGCGAGGTCTACGGATTTCCGTTCACCCTGGAAGGCTTCGCGTTCTTCATCGAGGCCATCTTCGTCGGGGTCTACCTGTACGGCTGGGACCGCATGACGCCGCGGGCGCACCTGCTCTCCGGCGTACCGATGATCATTGCCGGCGTCGCCGGGGCGTTCTTCGTCGTCGCGGCCAACGGGTGGATGAACACGCCGCGCGGGTTCCGCATCGTCGACGGGAAGGTCACCGACACCGACCCGGTGGGCGCGATGTTCAACCCGTCGACGGCGCCGGAGACCGTTCACATGATCCTGGCGGCGGTCATGGTCACCGGCTTCTGCGTGGCGTCGGTGTACGCGGTCGGCATGCTGCGCGGCCGGCGGGACCGCTACCACCGCCTCGGGCTGCTCATCCCGCTGACCGCCGGCGCGGTCGCCGCGCCGATCCAGATCGCGGTCGGCGACTGGATCGCCGGCGTCGTGGCGGAGCACTAGCCGGTGAAGCTCGCCGCGATGGAAGGTCTCCACAAGACCGGGACCGGGGTACCCATCTCGGTCGGCGGCGTCTACGTCGACAACGAGCTGAGGTATGCGCTGAACATCCCGTACGGGCTGTCGCTGCTGGTCACGCGCGACCCGTACGGTCGGGTCATCGGGCTGGACAGCGTGCCCCCGGCCGACCGGCCGCCGGTCAACGTCACCCACCTGTCCTACAACGCGATGGTCGGCATCGGCACCGGTCTGCTGCTGCTCGCCCTGTGGCTGGGCTGGGCCTGGTGGCGGCGGCGCGACATTCCGCGTACGCCATGGTTCCTGCGCGCGGTCGCGGTCTCCGGGGCGGCGGCGGTGGTCGCCCTCGAGTCGGGCTGGGTGGCCACCGAGGTGGGCCGCCAGCCGTGGATCGTGTACCAGATCCAGCGCACGTCCGAGGCGGTCAGCACCGCACCCGGCCTGCGGTGGGGCTTCTACGCGGTGGTCGCCGTCTACGTCGTGCTCACGGTCATGACGGTGTACGTCCTGCGCCAGCTCGCCGGCCGGCACGAGACGCTCGCACCGCAGGAGGCCGAGCCGGAGGAGGTGGGCGTCCCGTGACGCTGGCGCTGGCCGTGCTCGCCCTGATGTGGCTCGGCATGACCGCCTACGCCCTGTTCGCCGGCGCCGATTTCGGGGCCGGGTTCTGGGACCTGGTCGCCGGCGGCACCGACAGGGGGGCACCACAGCGCCGGCTCATCGAGCACTCGCTCGGCCCGGTGTGGGAGGCCAACCACGTCTGGCTGATCTTCGTCCTCGTCGTGCTGTGGACCGCGTTTCCGCCGGCGTTCGCGGCGGTCGCCTCCACGCTGTACATCCCGCTGACCCTCGCCGCGCTCGGGATGATCGCGCGGGGCTCCGCCTTCGCGTTCCGCAAAACGGTCTCCGGGCTCGGGCTGCGCCGGTTCTTCGGCGCGGCGTTCGCGTTCTCGTCGGTCGTCACGCCGTTCTTCCTCGGCACGGTCGCCGGTGGCGTGGCCTCCGGCCGGGTGCCGCCGGGCATCGCGGCCGGTGACGTCGTAACCAGTTGGCTCAACCCGACCTCGATCCTCGGCGGGGTGCTCGCCGTCGGCGCCTGCGCCTACCTGGCCGCGGTGTTCCTGTGTGCCGACGCGGTCCGTGAGGGCGCCTCGGACGTGGTGCCGGGAATGCGGGTCCGGGCGCTGGTCAGTGCGCTGATCGTCGGGGTGGTGGCGCTGGTGGGGATAGCGGTGCTGCGCGCCGACGCGCCACTGCTGTTCGACGGGCTGACCCATCGGGGGCTGCCGCTGATCGTCGCCTCCGGGCTCGCCGGGCTCGCCTCGATCTGGCTGCTCGTGATCCGCCGCTACCTCGCGGCCCGGCTGGCCGCCGCGGCGGCCGTCGCCGCGGTCGTGTGGGGCTGGGCGGCGGCGCAGTACCCGTACGTGCTGGCCCCGCAGCTGACCATCGAGCAGGCGGCGGCGAGCCGGACCACCCTGCTGGCGATGCTGGTGAGCCTGATCATAGGCGGCATCCTCCTGGTGCCGGGCCTGGTGTACCTCTACGCGCTGTTCCAGCGCAGCCCGTCGGGTGCGGGACAACCACTGGGTGGAAGGCAGCGCGTCCCGTCGCGTTGACCGGCACGGTGCGGAAAAGGACGCACCGCCTGGAGGTACCACGATGGACCTTTCGGCCACGAGCCCGCGCAACTTCCCGCCTAACCCCACCTCCGTCCCATGATCCTGAAGGATTCTCCGTGTCCCGGCACGGAAAATCCTTCAGGATCACCCGAGGCAGGGGGCTCACCGGAGGGCCGGGGCGCCGGCCCGGAGGTGGCGGGCGTGGCCGGCGAGCACACCGGTCACCAGTTGGGGCACGGCCAGCGCGAGGAGCAGCAGCAGCGCCGGTGTCCACGAGCGGGTCACGTCGTGCACCGTGCCGACCAGCAGCGGTCCGCCCGCCGCCACCAGATACCCGAAGGTCTGCGCCATCGCCGACAGCCGGGCGGTCTCGGCGGCGGTCCGCGCCCGCAGGACGAACAGGGTGAGCCCGACCGCGAACGCCGCACCTTGCCCGGCGCCGATCAGGACCATCCACAGGTACGGGGCCCCGGTCGGCGCCAGCAGCACCGCGGCGAGCCCGGCGGCGGTGAGCAGCGTGCAGCCGGCGGCGAGCAGGCGCTGGTCGCGCAGCCGGGTCGCGACACCGGGCAGGGCGAGCGTGATCGGGATCTGCAGCAACGCGGACACCGACAGCAGCAGGCCGGCGGCGGCCGGGCTGTAGCCGTGGTCGCGGTAGATCGACGGCAGCCAGGCGAGCACGGCGTAGAACGACAGCGCCTGCAGGCCGAAGAACAGCGTCACCTGCCACGCGAGGGGGTCGCGCAGCGTAGACGGGCCGCGCGCCCCGCCAGCCGTGCCCGATCGCCGCGCCGACCGGCACCGTGGCACCCGGCCGCGACGGCCGCCGAACCGCTGAGCGACATCGAGTAGACGCCCATCATCGTCCCGCCGCGGCCGGGGAAGTCGCGCTTGATGACCGCCGGCAGGAGGACGTTGGCGACGGCGATCGCGCCGCTGGCCAGGACCGTGCCGGCGAACAGGACGGGCACGCCGCCACTGACCCGCGGCAGCAACCCGGCGATCACGCCGCCGAGGGCCAGCGCGACCACCGCCTCCATGCCCCAGCGTCTGGCGAGGGCGGGTGCGGTGGCGGCGAGGGCGCCGAGGCAGACCACCGGCAGCGCGGTCAGCAGCGCCGCCGTGGTGCCCGAGAGGTGGAGGTCGCCGAGGACCGGTCCGACGCTCGCGAGAGCCGGTCGCAGGTTCGCCGCCACCAGAGCGATCGCGATCCCCAGGAGCAGTGGCCGTTTCGTCATCGCCCCCCTTTCCACGATCTTGGATACGTGGCGGTGCTACGGACCCGCTAAGTGTCCAAGATCGCGGGAAAGGCGCCGGGGTTGGGCGCCACTGGGCGGGAGGGACGGTTGCCCGCCGTGCGCCGCCGCGTCCACCGTCGATGCCATGACCACTCCCGTCGTGGACGTGCACGCCCACGCGATGCCGATGCCGCTGCTGCGCTGGCTGGCCGACGGGGGGCTGGCCGACCTGTCCGGGGTGCAAGACGAGGTCGTCAAGCTCGACCCCGCCGTCAGCGGGGTGGGGCCCGGCACGCCGCTGCCGCTCGCCCGGTCCCAGCACGACCCGGCGGTACGACTGTCCGAAATGGACGCCGTCGGGGTGAGCCACCACGCCGTGTCGCTGCCGCCGTTCCTGTTCGCCTCCAGCGCCCGCGACGCCGACTTCGTCACCAGCATCGTGGCGCGGGGCAACGACGAGCTGGCCGGGTACGTGGGCGCCGCCCCGGACCGCCTCGTCGCTCTCGGCTCGGTCCCGCTGGGGTGGCCGGGTGCCGCCGTCGAGGCGGTGCGCTGCCTCGACCGGCTCGGCATGGCCGGGATCGCGATCGGCAGCCGGGGCGCCGGCCGGGACCTCGACGACCCGGTCAACGACGAGCTGTGGGCGGTGCTCGCCGAGCGCGCGGCGTTCGTGTTCCTGCACCCCAGTGGCGTACCCGACGCGCCCCGGCTGCGCGACTACTACCTGGCGCAGCTCGTCGGGTACCCGGTCGAGACGGCCATCGCGGTCGCGCGGCTCGTCTTCGGGGGCGTGCTCGAGCGGTACCCGTTGGTCCTGTGCCTGGCGCACGGCGGAGGCTGCCTGCCCGCGCTGCGCGGGCGCCTCGACCTTGGCTGGGAGCGCAAGTCGGTGGCCCGCACGACGGCCGTACCGCCGCGGGAGCTGACCCGGCGGCTCTACTACGACACGGCCGTCTTCGACCCGGTGCTGCTGCGGCGGCTCGTCGAGGACGTCGGGGCGGAGCACGTGCTGCTCGGCACCGACCACCCGTTCGAGTTGGGCGATCGGGACCCGGTGGGCGGGGTACGCTCGGCCGGCCTGCACGCGGCCGCGACCCGGGCGATCCTCTGGGACAACGCCGCCGCGCTGTTGAAGCTCAAGACTCTCGCTCAGTGAAAGTGCCCGGACGCGCGGCCACACATCGGGCCTAGCGTCGTGGAAGAGGCCCAGATCGGAGGATCCGGTGATCAGTGCGCGCCAGGTTGCCGAGGAGCTCATCGTCGCCGAGCGGGAGCGCAAGGAGCTGTCGCCGTTCACCGACGCTCATCCCGACTTCGACGTGGGCACCGCGTACGAGGCGCAGCGCCTGTTCGTGCAGGACAAGCTGGACCACGGGGAGACGCTCGTCGGGATGAAGCTCGGCCTCACCAGCCGGGCCAAGCAGCAGGCGATGGGCGTCGCGAACCCGCTCTACGGCGTGGTCACCAGTGGCATGCTGCACCCGTACGGGGAGCCGGTCGACCTCGGCACGCTGATCCACCCGCGCGCCGAGCCGGAGATCGCCTTCCTGCTCCGCACGGACGTCACCGCCCCGGCGACGGTCACCAGCGTGCTGGCCGCGACCGAGGCGGTGTTCGCCGCGATCGACGTCCTCGACTCCCGCTACCAGGACTTCCGCTTCACGCTGCCGGACGTCGTCGCCGACAACGCCAGCGCCGGTCTGTTCCTGCTCGGCCCGCAGGCGCACCGCCCGGCCGACATCGAGGACCTGCGCCTGGTCGGCTGCGTGCTGCGGGTCGACGGCGACGTCGTTTACACGGCAGCGGGCGCGGCGACCATGGGCCACCCGGCGGCCGCGGTCGCCTGGCTGGCCAACCAGCTGGCGACCCGGGGCGAGCATCTGCCCGCCGGGTCGCTGCTCTTCTCCGGCGGGCTGACCGCGCCGGTGCCGATCCGTGCCGGGCGCTCGGTCACCGCCGAGTTCGACGGTCTGGGCACCGTCGAGCTGTTCGCGACCCAACCCTAGGCCGCGACCCCACCCCAGGGTCGCGGCCCACACCTGGGAGGTGCCCGAGATGGCAGGAACGGTTGCGCGCGTGACCGAGATCAGCGCGGTGTCCGACACCAGCTTCGAGGACGCGGTCCGGGTCGGCGTCGAGCGCGCCAGGCAGACCCTGCGCGGCGTGACGTCGGCCTGGGTGAAGGAGCAGGAGGTCCTGGTCGGCGAGAGCGGGATCACCGGGTACAAGGTGAACATGCTCATCACATTCGTCCTGGAGTAGCCGTGACCTTCCTCGACCGCAGTCTGTGGGAAGGCAAGATCTACACCGGTGGCTGGGTGGCAGGGTCGGGCGGGGAGTACCCGGCGGTCGAGCCGGCCACAGGCCTCGAACTCGCCCGGGTCGGCGCGGCCACGCCCGCCGACGTGCACAAGGCGGCCGAACGGGCGACGCAGGCGCAGCGGGAGTGGGCCGCGCTGCCCTACGACCGGCGGGCACAGGTGCTGCGCCGGGCCGGCCAGCTCTTCGTCGAGCACGAGGACGAGATCCACGAGTGGCTGATCCGCGAGTCGGGGGCGATCCGCCCGTTCGCGCAGTTCCAGACGCGGGCCGTGGCCGCCGAGGAGTGCTTCGAGGCGGCGGCCCTCGCCAGCCACCCCTACGGTGAGCTGCTGCGCTCCAACCAGCCGCGGCTGTCGATGGCGCGCCGGCTGCCGGCCGGCGTGGTCGGCGTGATCTCCCCGTTCAACGCACCGATCATCCTGTCGATCCGCTCCATCGCACCGGCTCTCGCGCTCGGTAATGCGGTGGTGGTCAAGCCCGACCCGCGTACGGCCGTCAGCGGCGGCGTGGTGTTCGCGCGGATCTTCGAGGAGGCGGGCCTGCCGGAAGGCGTGTTCCACCTGCTGCCCGGCGGCGTCGACGTCGGCGAGGCCATCGTGGACGATCCGCTGATTCGGGTGATCGCGTTCACCGGCTCCACCCGCGCCGGCAAGGCGGTCGCCGCGGCGGCGGCGAAGCGGTTGAAGCGGGTGCACCTGGAGCTGGGTGGCAACTCGGCGCTGATCGTCCTCGACGACGTAGACCTGGAGCAGGCCGTCTCCGTTGGCGCGTTCGGCTCGTTCAACCACGCCGGGCAGATCTGCATGGCCACCAGCCGGCATCTCGTCGACGCCCGGGTCGCCGACGCCTACGCGGCCGGCCTGGCCGAGCACGCCGAGCGGCTTCCGGTGGGCGACCCGACGCGCGACGACGTGGCGATGGGGCCGATCATCGATGCCAGGCAGCGCGACAACATCCACCGTATCGTCACCGCGAGCGTCGACGCCGGTGCGCACCTCGCCGCCGGTGGCACCTACGAGGACCTGTTCTACCGGCCCACGGTGCTCACCGAGGTGCCGCTGACCGCCCCCGCATACGCCGAGGAGATCTTCGGTCCGGTCGCGCCCGTCGTCGCCTTCCGCGATCTCGACGAGGTGGTCCGGCTGGCGGCCGGCACCGAGTACGGACTGTCGCTGGGCATCCTCACCCGCGACGTGATGAAGGCCCTCGAACTGGCCGAGCGGATCCCGGCCGGTCTCGTGCACATCAACGACCAGACCGTCAACGACGAGGCCATCATCCCGTTCGGCGGGGTCGGCGAGTCGGGCACCGGATCCCGTCACGGCGGCGCCCAGGCCAATCTCGACGCGTTCACCGAGACCCAGTGGGTAACCATCCGCGGCGACCTGCCGCAGTACCCGTTCTAGGAGCGCCCACCATGCGTACCCAGGTCGGCATCGTCGGCGCCGGCCCGGCCGGGCTGATGCTGTCCCATCTGCTGCACCTGCGCGGCATCGAGTCGGTCGTCGTCGACAAGCGCACCCGCGAGGACATCGAGCAGACGATCAAGGCGGGGGTGCTCGAGCAGGGCACCCGGGACCTGATGATCGACACCGGGGTCGGGCAGCGCATGACCCAGCTCGGCGGCGTCCACCACGGCATCTACCTGCGGTTCAAAGGGCTCAGCCATCGCATCAACATGTACGAGCTGACCGGTGGGCGGTCCGTCACGGTCTACGCCCAGCACGAGGTGCTCAAGGACCTGATCGCGAAACGGCTGGAGGACGGCGGGCAGATCCGGTTCGGGGTCGATGACGTGACGGTGGAGAACGTCACCACCGACGCGCCGAAGATCCGCTTCACCGACGCGGACGGCACGCGGCAGGAGCTGGACTGCGACTTCGTCGCCGGCTGCGACGGCTCGCAGACCTACTGCCGGTACCTCATCCCCGAGGGCGCGGTGCGGCGGGACTTCTTCCGCCAGTACCCGTTCGCCTGGTTCGGCATCCTCGCCGAGGCCCCGCCCTCGTCCGACGAGCTGATCTACACCCACCACGAGCGGGGCTTCGCGCTGGTGTCGACCCGCTCGCCGAGCGTGCAACGGCTGTACTTCCAGTGCGACCCGGCCGACTCGGTGGACAACTGGGCGGACGACCGGATCTGGGAGGAGCTGACCGCCCGGGTCGCCGGGGAGGGCACGGTGATCAAGGAAGGCCGGATCTTCCAGAAGGGGATCCTGCAGTTCCGCAGCTTCGTGTGCGAGCCGATGCAGTACGGCCGGCTGTTCCTGGCCGGCGACGCCGCGCACACCGTGCCCCCTACCGGCGCCAAGGGCATGAACCTGGCCATCGCCGACGTGCACGTGCTCACCCGCGCGCTGGCCGCCTTCTACGAGGCGAAGTCGACCGACCTGCTGGACGCCTACACCGACACCGTGCTGCGCCGGGTCTGGCGGGCCCAGCACTTCTCCTACTGGATGACCTCGATGCTGCACCGCTTCTCCGATGCGACCGACTTCGACCTGCGCCGCCAGCTCGCCGAGCTCGAGGCGGTCACCGGCAGTGTCGCCGGCGCGACCTTCCTCGCCCAGAACTACGTCGGCATGCCGCTGACCTAACCGGTGGGCAGCAGGTGGCTGACCTCAGGCGGCCCCTCGGCCAGCTCCCGGGCCCGCCGCTCGGTCTCCTGGTCGGTGGCCGTGAGCCGTCCGGTGTGCTGGCGCAGGTGCTCGTCCCAGGTCGGCACCACGTAGATCTCGACGATGCGGTGCGGGTCCTCGCCGCGGCGGAAGATGCCCCACTGCACCGCGCCGGTCCGCAGCCGCGAACGGCGCACGGCGCTCATCGCATCGAGGAACACCTGCTCCTTGTCGGGTGCCACGGTGTAGGTCACCGTCACCACGACCGGGCCGGCGGCCCGGTCCGGTTCGACGCCGAGGTCGGGCTCGGGCCAGTACACCGCCGGCTCCCGGTTGAGGTGGCGGGTGTCGATCAGCGGCCAGAAGCGCACGGTCGCCGCGCCGGCCGCGGTGATCACGGCCGCCGCCAGAAACGTCGCGACCAGGCCGACCTGCTCCGCGACCAGACCCCACAGCAACGCGCCGATCGCCTGCCCGCCGAAGAACACGATCTGGTACGCGCCGAGCCCGCGGGCCCGCACCCATCCGGGCAGGAACATCTGCACGCCCGCGTTGGCGTTGGACAGCACGACCACCCACGCCGTGCCGGCCGGGACGAGCGCGGCGGCGACCACGACGGGGATCCGGACCAGGGCGAGCACGACCAGCACGGCCGCGTACGTGAGGCTCGCGCCGACCAGTAGCTGGTTGTCGGTGAGCCGGGCCCGCAGGCGCGCCATGACGAACGCTCCCGCGATCGCGCCGCCCCCGATCGCGGCCAGCAGCAGCCCGTACCCGCTGGCGTTCATCCCCAGCCGCCTGCTCGCGACCAGCGGTAGCAGCGCCCACAGCGAGACGCCGGGCAGGATGAACAGGGCGAGCCGGGTGAGGTAGCGGCGCATCACGGGGGAGTGGCGCACGTAGCGGCCGCCGGCGCGCAGCGCGGCCACGAACGGCTCGGCCCCGTGCGGATCGTCGTCGACGGGCCGCCGCCAGAAGGCCAGCACCACCGCGAAGATCAGGAAGGACGCCGCGTTGAGAGCGAACACCGGGGCGACGCCGACCTGCGCCACGAGCACACCGGCGACGGCCGGCCCGACCGCCCGGGCCAGGTTCATACTGATCGCCCCGAGCGCCGAGGCCGAGTGCAGCTGCGGCCGGGGTACCAGCTCCGGGATCACCGCCTGGTACGCCGGTACCGTCATCGCCGCCCCGCAGCCGATCAGGAAGGTCAGCGTCAGCAGAAGTGCCGGGGTCATCTGCCCGGCGATCGTCAGCACCGTCAGCGCGACCCCGACAGCCGCCTGGTAGCACTGCACCGCGATGAGCATCCGGCGCCGGTCGAACGTGTCGGCCAGCACGCCCGCGGGCAGGGCGAGCAGCAGGACCGGCAGCATGCTGGCCGTCTGCACCAGCGACACGAGGGTCGCGGCGTTCGGCTCGTCGACCAGCAGCCACTGGGCGCCCACGGTCTGCATCCAGGTGCCGACCTGGCTGCCGAGGACGGCCAGCCACAGGGCGCGGTAGATCCCGACCCGCAGCGGCGCCCAGGTCGACTGCGTCGTCATGCAGCGATCGTCGCATTCACGGCGGCCGGTTGCTCGCAAACGCGCGTGTCCGTCTCCGGTACGGTGTTGCGGATGATCAGCGCTCCCGGCCGGCCCGCCCGCGCGGTGCTCACGGCGCTTGCCGTGCTCGTCCTGACTGGCTCCGGTCTCGTCCTCGCCGGCTGCGGCGGCGGGGCGCCGGGCGCCCGGTTCGCCGCGCCCACGGCCAGTCCCACCCCTAAGGAGCCCAACGCCGAGCCGTGGCTGCTCGAGGCGCGCAGAAGCGGCCAGCCGGGCAAGGGCGTCTGGACGTCGATGACGCTGCCCGGCAGGCGGACCGGGCACGACCTGCCGGCCTGGGTCTACGTGCCGGACGCCTACTTCGACCCGGGCCAGCGTGATCGCCGCTTCCCGGTGGTGCTGCTGCTCGCCGGCTTCCCCGGCGCGATCGAGAACTGGGACAAGCAGGGCCACATGCTGCCCATCCTCGACGACCTGATGGGCAGGGCGGCGGTGGCGCCGATGATCCTCGTCTCGGTCACCCAGAACCCGCAGGCCGACCGGGACAGCGAGTGCGTCGACGCGGTCGGCGGGGCGCAGGCCGACACGTACCTCAGCCAGGACGTCCCGGAGGCGATCGCGGCGCATTTCCGGGTGGTGACCGACCGCAAGGGCTGGTCGATGATGGGGTACTCGACGGGCGGGTACTGCGCCGTCGACCTGGCGCTGCGCCACCCGGACCGGTTCACCTCGGCGGTCAGCCTGGACGGCTACTTCGCCCCGATCGTAGACAAGACCACCGGGGACCTGTTCCGGGGCGACGCCGCGGCCCAGCGCGCATACACCCCGCTGCGGACCATCCAGGACCGGCGGCCGGCCGCCCTGCGCTTCTACCTCGTAGTGGGCGACGCCGAGGCCAAGGCGAAACAGGCGGCGGGTACCTTCGCCGCTGCGGTGCGGGCCCCGGACACCGTTACCGTGGTGGACGTGCCGGGCGGGCACAACTGGGACACCTGGAACCATGCTCTCCCGGCCGCGCTGACCTGGCTCGCCGCCGCCTGATTCCGTTCGGGTGCGGTTGGGTGGCACACCGTTTGCCCACACGCCAGCCTGGGGAGGTCACACCGAGGAGGGTGTGATGTCGCGAGTGCGATCCAGGCTGCGGTTCCCGCTGCGGCTCCCGCGCCGAGGCCGCCCGCTGTCGGCGCTGCTGATGCCCTACGGGCGCATCCCGGGCCTGCGGACGGCAAAGACCACGCTGGCCGCGCTCCTGTCGTACGTCGCCGCCGAGCAGCTCGGCACCAGCCCCCAGCCGGTGCTCGCCTCGCTGACCGCGCTGCTGGTGGTCCAGCTGACGATGTACGAGACAGTCGCGCACAGCGTGCAGCGGGTGGCCAGCGTGCTGGCCGGAGTGCTGGTGGCCGTCGGGGTGGCGACGTTCGTCGGGCTGACCTGGTGGAGCCTCGGCACGGTGGTCTTCCTGTCCCTGGTCATCGGCCAGGTCCTGCGCCTGGGGCCGCAGCTGCTGGAGGTGCCGATCAGCGCGATGCTGGTGCTCGCCGTCGGCGGCGCGGAGAACGTCGCCGCCCCGCGGGTGTACGAGACGCTGATCGGCGCGGCGGTCGGCATCGCGGTCAACGGGCTGATCGTCCCCCCGCTGCACGTGCGGCCGGCCGGCGAGGCGATCGGCGAGCTGGCCGAGCGGCTGGCGCAGCACCTGCGAGGGCTGGCCGGTCAGCTGCGCGAGGGGTGGTCGCGCGCGGCCGCCGACCGGTGGCTCAACGACGCCCGGGCGCTGGGCGCCGACGTGGCGCGGGCCGACGAGCAGCTCGCTCGCGCCGAACAGAGCGCCCGGCTCAACCCCCGCGGCGCGCGGGCCCGGCAGGCCCAGCCCCGGCTGCGGACCGCGCTGACCGGGCTGGAGCACTGCTACATCTCGCTGCGGAACCTGGCCCGGGCCCTGTTCGACCTCACCTACTTCGTCCCGGACGACGAGGCGGCCACCGCGTTCGGGCCGGAGACGCGGGCGGCGCTCGCGGGCGTGCTCGACTGCGCCGCGGAGGCGCTCGACGACGTGGGCGCGGTCGCGGAGGGCATCCGGTCGCCTGACGCGGCGCGCGCCGACGTCGAGGAGCACCTGGCCGAGCTGCGTCGGCGGCGGGACCAGCTGGCCCAGGTCCTGCTGGTCGACCCGCACGCCGATCAGGCGGCCTGGGAGCAGCACGGCGCACTGCTCGCGGCCGTCGACCGGCTGCGGGTGGAGGTGGAGGCGGCAGTCCGGCCCTCGGAGACCGCGTGGCGGCCGCCGCTGGTCACCGAGCGGCAGCGGCAGGCGGTGCGGCGGGTATTCGACGTCGCCGCCAACGCCGCCGTCGAACTGCGCCCGTCGTGGACCCAGGCCCGCACCGACGAGAGCCGCCGCCGCACGTCTTCCTCCTGATTTCCCACCGGCACATTCGCTGCACGCGGTGCAGTCCTGCGCCGCCGGCAACCCGACCAGCGCACTGTCGGGTATCCGTACGAAATCTTGTCGATTATGGACACCGACGTCTAACCTCGCCGCTGGCTGCCGCCCGGGTATGGGCGGAGGGGAGGCTTGCTCGGGCGGTTCGACGGCGCGCCTGCGCGCCGGGTGGACATCGCGCTCCATTCCGAGCAAGGGGACTCATTTCATGACGCGATTTCGCACCACACTGGCGTTCCTGGGCACCGCGGTCCTGACGGCCGTGTCGCTCAACGTGCTCTCGGCGTCCAACGCCAACGCCGCACCGTTCAACTACACCCACCTCAAACCGGTCCAGCAGCGGCACGTCTCCGGGCTGCTCGCCGCCGAGCTCGACCCGGCCGACCCGTCGGCGCAGGCGCGACGCGGGGTCTCCGCGCCGCGGAAGTCGACCGCCGCCGCCTGCGCCAACCGTTACGGGCCCAACATCAAGGTCAACCAGAACTGCCTGAACCTCACCGACCCCGACCTGCAGGGCCGGGCACAGGCGCAGAACGAGACCTGGGCGGCGATCGACCCGCGCAACTCCGACCACGTGATCGCCAGCTACAACGACTACCGCCGCGGTGACGGCACCTGCGGCGTGTCCTACTCCCTCGACGGCGGCAAGAGCTGGGCCGACGCGACCACGCCCAACGGCTTCACCCGCGGCACCGCGTTCGGCGGCAAGGCCCGGCAGTACTGGCAGGCCAGCGGGGACACCTCGGTGGCGTGGGACACCCGGGGCAACGCGTACCTGTCCTGCCAGATGTTCAACCGCGGCTCGGCCGTGTCGCCGAACCCGGACCAGTCCAGCTCGTTCTACGTCTTCCGCTCCACGGGCACCAACGGCGCGTCGTGGAACTTCCCCGGCCGCCCCGTGGCCGAGCACAGTGACGTCGCCGGTGCCGGCGACTTCCTGCTCGACAAGCAACTGCTCACAGTGGACAACCACACCGGCAGCCCGTTCCGGGACCGGGTCTACGTGACGTGGACGACCTTCGCCGCCGACGGCACCGGCTACATCTACTCCGCCTACTCGGCCGACTACGGCGAGACGTTCAGCGCACCGGTGCTGGTGAGCACCACCAGCACAATGTGCACCAACACGTACGGGCTCCCCACCCCGAACGGCACCTGCAACGAGAACCAGTACTCGCAGCCGTTCACCGCACCCGACGGCACCCTCTACGTGGTCTACAACAACTTCAACAACCCCGTGTCGGGCACCGAGAACCGCAACCAGGTGCTGCTGTCGAAGTCGACGGACGGCGGCCGGACCTTCTCCGCGCCGGTGCGCGTGGGCTACTACTACGAGCTGCCGGACTGCGCGACCTACCAGAACGGCGCCGACCCGGGGCGTGCGTGTGTCCCCGAAAAAGGCCCGTCGGCCAACTCCATCTTCCGGGCCGCCAACTACCCGATCGGCGCCGTCGACCCGACCACGCCCGGCCGCGTCGTGGTGACCTACGGCTCGTACATCAACCGCAACTCCAAGGAGAGCACCGGCTGCGCACCGGCCGGACTCGCCGCGAACCTCAACAACCTCTACACCGGGGTGAAGACCGGCACGTGCAACAACGACATCCTCCTGTCGGAGTCGACCAACGCGGGCGCCAGCTTCACCGGTTCCACGACCGACCCGCGGGACCTGGCCGTGGTGACCACCGCCGCCGGGCAGGCGCGTACGGACCAGTTCTGGCAGGCCGCCGACTTCACGCAGGACGGCACCCTCGCGGTCAGTTACTACGACCGCCAGTACGGCGCCGACAACAACATCGGCTTCTCCGACATCACCGTCTCGCACACGCGGCGGCCGGCCGGCTTCGCCCACCACCGGGCGACCTCGTCGAGCATGCCGCCGCCGACCCAGTTCGACGGCACCTTCTACGGCGACTACGCCGGCATCGCGGTGACCAACAAGACCGCGTACCCGGTCTGGTCGGACACCCGCCCGGTCGACCTGTTCCTGTGCCCGGGCACCGGCACGCCGACCACGCCGCCCGAGGTGTGTGAGGGCGGGGCCCGCAACGCCTCGGTCGCCAACGACGAGGACATCTACGCCACGGCGGTACCTATCGGATAACGTGCGCCGCACGTGGAGGTGGCGGGGCCACACGGCCCCGCCACCTCAGCATTCGGCGCCTCACTATCCGGCGCCTCAGCATCCGGCGCCTACTGGCGGGTCGCCGGCGTCGTCCGTGGCGCCGCAGTGGCCGCCGTCACCGGCGTGGCCGCGCTGCGGACCGCGCCTCCGGTGACCGGCAGGCCACCGGTCGGCGCGTACATGGCCACGTCGAACGTCGACCCGGTGGGCGCGTTCGCCACCGGCAGGACCGGGTACGCGTTGCCACCGCGCCGCACCGACGTGGAGATGTAGTCGCCGAACATGCGCCCCTGCGAGGTGTTCGGTAGCCAGGACAGGGTCATCGGCCCGGCCACCTGCGTTGGCGTGCTCCAGCTCGTACCCCCGTTCGTGGAGGAGATGAACCCGACGCTGAGCCGACAGGTGGTCGACGTGCAGTTGGCGGTCGGATAGAAGTAGTACGTCAGCCCGACCCGCGCGCCCGCGCCGGAGCTGCCCGGGTCGACCCCGATGCCCGGCACGAGGTGGTCGACGGTGCTGGTGGTGGCATCGATCGGCACCCGGATTGGTGCGGCCCAGGTGGTCTCGCTCGTCGACTTCGCCACGACGATGTCGTTGGCCGGGCAGCCGGAGCGGAACCGGCAGTCCGACCACGCGACGTAGACGGTGCCGGCCGCGTCCACCTCGGCTGTGGGTAGTGGATCCTCACGCAGCCCGCCGGCCGCGTTGTGGTGGCTGACCCCCGACACGAGCACCGTGGCCCGCCAGCTCACGCCGCCGTCGATCGAGCGGAACGACCGGATCTGGCCCGAGCTGGCCAGGTACGGCACGATGACCGTGCCGTTGGGGCGCACTACCGGTTGCCCGCCCAGCCCGGAGGCGCCGCCGCCGGGCGACAGAGCGCCACCCCAGGTGGCTCCACCGTTGGTGGACCGGCGCATCCGGATCGCGTTGCCCGCGCTGGTCTGGTCGTACTGGGTGTAGCAGGTGCCGTAGAACGGGCTGGTCGTGGTGTTGTCGCAGACGATCCAGTTCTTGTCCAGGGATCCGGTCGCCGTGGTCACCGGCCGCGACCAGGTCCGGCCCCCGTCGGTGGAGCGGCTGGTGAGCACGTCGACCGAGGAGGTGCCCAGGCCCAGCGACGAGATCAGCCAGACGTTGTGCCGGGCGTCGAAGGCCACCGAGGGGTCGCTGGCCCGGCCGTAGGGCCCGCCGGCGTTGGTCGTGATGCCGGGCAGGAACCCCCGGGTCCAGGTGGCGCCGCCGTCGGTGGACGTGGCGAAGCCGATGTTGGACGCACCGCCGCCGAAGACCCGGCCGACCTGGAACGCCGACACGACGGTGCTGCCGAAGCTGAAGGTGTCCGGCTCGACCTCGGTGCGGTGCTGGGCCTGCGCGTCGGTGTACGGGTCGGTGCTGACCCGGGTCAATGCGACGTTGGCGTGGGCGGCGGTGGCCGTCAGCAGCACGGTTGCGACGGCGGTGGAGGCAATGACGGTGGCGGCGCGCGCGTAGCGGGTGCGCGGCCACCGGGTGGGCAGGAACATGGTGCACCACCTTCTCGGGGCTCCGGGGACGTGCGGCCCGGGCCACGGGGCACCACGGACCGCGACCTACCTCTGCGTACCAACGGGTGCGGCGCGTGGTAAGCCGTCGAGAGGACGGATAGGGTCGGGCGCGGGTGCCTAGAGGATCACCAGGTCGGTGGGGAGGGTGTTCAGGCGGCGCACGCTGTCCCCGGTGCAGGTGACGATGTCCTCGATCCGCGCCCCGAACCGGCCGGCGAGGTAGAACCCCGGCTCGACGGAGAACGTCATGCCCGCCTCCAGGATCAGCGCGTTGCCGGCGACGATGTAGGGCGGCTCATGGCCGTCCAGGCCGATCCCGTGCCCGGTGCGGTGCAGGAAGTACTCGCCGAGGCCGGTGGCGGCGAGGATGTCGCGGGCGGCGGCGTCGACCGACTCGGCGGTGACGCCGGGGCGCACGGCGGCCACCGCCGCGTGCTGCGCCACCCGCAGCGTGTCGTAGGCGGCCAGGAACTCCGGCTCCGGCTCGCCGACCACGTACGTGCGGGTGCAGTCCGAGCAGTACCCTTCCGGTGTCGTGCCGCCGATGTCGACGACGACGGGCTCGCCCGCCGCGATCACCCGGTCCGCCGCGCCGTGGTGCGGACTCGCGCTGTTGGGCCCGGACGCCACGATCGCGAAGTCGGCGGTGGCGTGGCCGGCCTCCCGGATGCCCCGCTCGATGTCCGCGGCGACCTGGGCCTCGGTGCGCCCCGGCCGCAGCCACTCGGCCATCCGCCGGTGCACCTCGTCGATCGCCGCCCCGGCCCGCGCGAGCGCGGCCACCTCGGCTGGGGACTTGCGCACCCGCAGCCCGTCCAGCACCTCGCCGGCCAGGCGCTGCTCGGCTCCAGGGAGCGCGGCACGCAGCGCCAGGACCTGCTCGGCCCACATCCGGTTGGACACGCCCACGGTCCGCACGGCGCCTCCGAGAGCGTTTACCACCAGCGGGTACGGGTCGGTGCCGTCCCGGTGGTCGACGATGCGCATGCCGGTGGCCGGGGCCGGGGACGCCTCCGCGGCGGGGCGCTCCAGCGCCGGCACGATCAGCGTCGGCTCCCGGTGCGCCGGCAGGACCAGGCAGGTCAGCCGTTCGAGGACGTGCGCGTGGTAGCCGGTCAGGTAGCGCAGGTCGGAGCCGGGCGTGACGAGCAGCGCGTCCAGGCCGGCGGCCGCGGTGGCGCGCTGGGCGGCGGCGAGCCGCTCGGGCGGGTACAGATCCTGGCTCACGCCGGAACTATAGGCGACGTTTCATCCTCCCGGGGTTGGGTAGCCGCGGGGCCGCGGGTCACGGGATATCGATGGCGGACACTTCTGCAGGAGGCGCAGGCGATGAGCGACGGTCCCACCGTTGTCGGCATCAACCGCACACAGGACGGCTCGATCGGCATGGTGAGCGGGCCGTCGAGCGTCTACACGATCCAGAAGGAGCGTCTCAGCCGGCGAAAGCACCACTGGGGCCGGCTCGGTGACGTGCGCGACCGGTACGTGCCCGCGATGCCGCCGCTCCGGGAACCGGTGGACCTCGTCGTCGAGTGCTACTCGTCGGACTCCGAAGTGGAGAATCTGCCGGCCTACCACGCCGAACTGCGCGAGGCGCTGTGCCTGCGCGACGGGGCTCGGATCACGAGCGTTTCGCACCATCTGGCCCACCTCTACAGCGCGTTCCACCCGTCGCCGTTCGACCGGGCCGCAGTTATGATCATCGACGCGCAGGGCAGCCGGGTCCGCGACTTCACCGAGCGCTACCCGTCCACCGGCGACGATCCGGACCTGCTGGAGGTCGCGTCGGTCTACCGCTGCGACCGGGACCGCGTGGAGTGCCTCGGCAAGCACCTCTGGGACGGTAACTGGGAGCGGCCGGTCGGCCTGGGGTGCTTCTACTACCTGCTCACCCGCCTGGTGTTCCCCGGCGAAGGCAGCGAGGGCAAGATGATGGGCCTCGCGCCGTTCGGCCGGCCGGGTTCGCTCGGCCTGCCCGACCTGACCGTCGACGAATACCGGGTGACGATCCCCGACGAGTGGCTGAAGGCCTTCGCCGAGCGCGATCGGTACACGTTCTTCCACAGCGGCACCGGCTCGTTCGAAGACTGCGCCAACCTCGCCGCCGAGGGCCAGCGCGCCTTCGAGACGGCGCTGCTCCAGGTCGCCGCGTGGCTACACGAGCGGACCGGAGAGGACGACCTGTGCTTCGCGGGCGGCACCGCGCTCAACTGCTCCGCCAACGGCCGCCTGATCCGGGAGAGCCGGTTCCGGGACGTTTTCATCCCGCCCAGCCCGCACGATGGCGGCACTGCCCTCGGCTGCGCCCTGTACGGGCTGGACCAGATGGGGGTGCCGATCGGGTTCCGCTGGGCCAACGACTTTCTCGGCCCCGACCCCCACCCGGCCGCGGTCGAGGCGGCAGTCCGGGCCGCGTCGCCCAACCTGGTCGTGGAGCGTCCCGCCGATCTGATCGAGCGGATGGTGGACCTGCTGGAGAGCGGCCGGGTGGTCGGTCTGCACCAGGGCCGCAGCGAGTCCGGCCCGCGCGCTCTCGGCAACCGCAGCATCATCGCCGACGCCCGGCACCCGGGTATGCAGAACTTCATCAACTTCCACGTCAAGGGGCGGGAATGGTTCCGGCCCCTCGCGCCGCTGGTCCTGGCCGACAACGCGGCCGAGATCTTCGAGGTGGACCGGCCGGCGCCCTTCATGCAGTACGCGGCGGACGTACGCCCGGAGTACCGGCCGAAGCTGCCGGCGATCACGCACGTCGACGGCACCGCACGGCTGCAGACCGTCGACGCGGTCAACACGCCGTTCCTGCACAGGCTGCTGTCGGCGTTCGCGGCGCGTACCGGCACGCCGGTGCTGCTCAACACGTCACTGAACGGCAAGGGCGACCCGCTGGTGGAGTCCCCGGCGGACTCCCTGGCGGTGCTCACCGGCACGTCCATGCACGCTCTCGCCATGCCGCCGTACCTCATCCGTAAGCGGGTGGAGCCGGACGTCCCATGATCTACGGGTATCCGGAGGAGCCCAGCCTGCGCCCCGGTGCGCGGCTGGCGCTGCGCGTGTCCACGGACGCTCCCACGTTCCGGGTGGAGTTCTACCGGTGCGCCGCCACGCCGGTCTACCAGGGCGGGTCGGACTGGCTGGACGGGTGGGAGGCGCCGGTGCACCTGCCGTTCCAGGACTGGAGCGAGCCGGGCACCGGGCTGCGGGGCGAGGACCTGCCGTCGTGGCCCGCCTACGAGTTCGAGGTGCCGGTGGACTGGCCCCCGGGTGTCTACGTCGCCGTCCTGGTCGAACCGGGCGCGCACCCGGTCGACGCGCGCGACTCCCGGCACGGCACGGCCCTCTTCGTGCTCCGGGGCTCCGGCGCGCCGATCCTGTACAAGCTGCCGCTGTTCACCTACCACGCCTACAACCAGGTCACCCCGAAGCCCTACGAGGCCGCGTCGGGGGAGGGCGGTTGGTGCCTCTACACCGTGCCGACGCCGGGTGAGCTGCCGTTGCCGGTGCCGCCCACGGTCAACCTGCACCGTCCGGGCGGCGGCACCGGGGGTACGCCCTGGGACCACTGGAACTTCGACCCGTTCGATCCGAGCCCCCGCCAGACCTTCCGGCACTGGGACGCGCCGTTCATCGCCTGGCTGGAGACCAGCGGCTACCGCGTGGACTACTGCACCGACCTCGACTTGCACCGCGACGCGACGCTGCTCGACGGTTACCGGCTGCTGGTCAGCGCCGGGCACGACGAGTACTGGAGCGACGCGATGCGCCGGCGCGTCGAGCGGTTCGTCCACGATGGATACAACGCAGCGTTCTTCGGTGGCAACGCCTGCTGGTGGCGCATCGAGTTCGACGACGACACCAGCTTCCGCCGCGTCGTGAAATGGTCCGACACGACCGACCCGGAGAACACGCTGACCGGGGTGAGCTTCCGCAACGGTGGTGAGCGGGATCTGGACAAGCACCCGATCCCGGTGGGGTTCCAGGTCCAGCACGCCGACCACTGGGTGTACGAGGGGACCGGCGTGGTCGACGGTGACCGGTTCGGCGACCGGCCGGACGAATACATCGTCGGCTACGAGTGCGACGGCGCGCACTTCGACCGGGGCCGGCTGGCGCGGGGCCTGCCGGTACGCCCGACCGGCGACGACGGCAGCCTGGACAGCTTTACCATCCTCGGTGTCGGCGACGTGAGCGCCAGCGGGTGGGGCCACGGCAACAAAGCGGCCACGATGGGTCTGCACGGCGACCGGGGGACCGTCTTCACCGCCGCCACCACCGACTGGGCCCGCGTGCTGGGCGCCGGTGCGTCCAAAGTGGTCGACCAGGTCACCCGCAACGTGCTCGACCGGCTGTCCTAGACCTGGATGGACAGCCGCCCGATCGGGTCGAGCAGCTCCTCCTCCTCGTAGGCCAGGTGCGACAGCAGCGCGTCGGTGAGCACGTCGACCGCGTGCCGGTGCCGACGCCAGGCGACGCCGACACCGGTGGACCGATCCAGGCTAGCTGGTGGCCAGGACGCGCTGGCTCATGTCGTGGCTGATCCGTTCCAGCCGGCCGGCGTCCTCCTCCTTCTGCACCAGGTTCGTCTGCAGGATCTGGGCGCACTGGGTCTCCCCCATGAGCACCGACTTGTCGACCAGCTCCTTGTAGCCGGCCACCCCGAAGCTCGCGAGCTTCATGGCCGTGCCCAGCGTGTACAGCTCCAGGACCTCGGGGGCCGGCTGCTGGTTGAGGAACGTCTCGAACTCCGTACGCATCCCGTCGACCGGCGCGCACGGCACCTCCTGCGGCGAGGTGCCGAGTACCCGGAAGCAGGCCTCGATGTCGTTGACCTTCTGCGCGCTCTTCTGCTGCTGCTCGCGCAGGGTCTCGGTCAGCTCGGTGTCGCGGACCTGCCCCATCGCCTCGCCGAGCAGTTCGCCGCTCCTGCGCTCGGCGTCGCGCATGCCGGACAGTTCGTAGAGGAACAGGTCTGCCGGACTGTTCAGAGCCATCGGCTCTCCTCCTGATCTGGGTTTTCGCTGCCGGGGCGTGGCCTACCCAGCCCGACCGGCGGCATACTCGCCGTTCCGACTATTTCCGGCGTGGTGTTCTCAGGCTCGACCGTCTTCACGACTACGGCGCCGTCCTATTGACAGGAAAATCTGTCTAATGGGAAGGTGGCCTGGTGACCGCGCGTGACCTCCTCGACGAGCCCGACCGGGTCCGCCTGGCGCTCTCCCCGCTGCGCCGCCAGCTCCTGGCCCGGCTGCGGGACCCGGCGTCAGCCGCCCAGCTTGCCGCCGAGCTCGAGCTGCCCCGCCAGCGCATCGGCTACCACCTGCGCGAGCTGGAGACGGCCGGCCTGGTCGAGCTCGTGGAGGAGCGGCGCCGCCGCGGGTTCGTGGAGCGGGTGCTGCGGGCGACGGCCGAGGCCTATGTGGTCGACCCGGCCGTCATGGGGCGCCACGAGGGGCCGGCGGACGCCGACCGCCACGCCGCCGAGCACCTGGTCGACGCGGCGGCGCGGACAGTTCGGGACGTCGCCCGGATGCAGGCGGCGGCCGAGCGGGCCGGCTCCCGTCTGCTCACGTTCACGCTCGAGACCGAGGTGCGGTTCCACGCCCCGGCCGACGTCCACCGGTTCACCGACGCACTCGCCGCCGCTGTCGCCGACGTGGTCGCCGCCTTCGACGCCCCGGACGGGCGGCCCTACCGGGTGGTCGCCACCGGCCACCCGGCGCCCGCGGGGGACAGCGACAGATCCGCGATCCGAGGAGGCAAGCCATGACCGACACCGACGACGTCCCGATCATCGAAGTGACCATCGCCGCCCCGGCGGACGAGGTGTGGCGCGCGCTGCGCGACCCGGCGCTGATCCGGCGCTGGCATGGTTGGCACTTCGACGGCCTCGACGAGGAGATCCGGGTGATCTACGTCGACCACGTGACCGCCGACGACGACGGACACGTGCTCATCGTGGACGGCGGCGACCGTTTCACCCTGCACCCGGTCGACGGCGGCACCCGCGTACGGATAACCCGCGCCCCCTTCGGCGGCAACCCCGAATGGGACGCCTACTACGAGGACATCAACGAGGGCTGGGCGATTTTCCTGCAACAGCTTCGCTTCGGGCTGGAACGCCATGGCCTGGCCGAGCGCCGCACGCTCCTGCTGAGCGGCGCTCTGCGGAGTCCGGATGTGCCGCCGGTCGCCGCGCTCGGTCTCGCCCAGGCGGCCGAGCTGCCGGTCGGCGCCCGCTACCGGGCCGCAGCGGCGACCGGAGACATGCTCGAAGGCCAGGTGTTCGCGCGGACCGATCGCCAGCGGCTGTTCACGGTGGACGGTCTGGGCGACGGCCTGCTGGTCGTCGCGGAGCAGCCCCTGACAACATTCCGGCCGGACGGTGGCGGCATGGTCCTGCTCACCGCGTACGGCCTGGACGAGGAGGAGTTCGCCGCGCTGCGGCGGCGCTGGACGGCGTGGTGGGAGTCGGTGCGCGCGGTCCCGGCACGGTCGACCTGAGAAATTCTTGAACCACTCCAACGCGCGTCCGCCGCTAACGGGCGTGCGACGCGCGCGCCGCGACAGCGTCGCGCACCGACTGCGCGCGGGCGTGCACGAGCGCGAGATCGGCCGGGTCTGCCACCTGGCGCTCGGCGTCCGTTACGACGAGGCGGGCTTCTTCCTCGATCGCGGACAGCCGGTCGGGCTCGTCGCGGACGACCATGGCGCAGTTCTCCAGGAGCCGCAGGAGCGCGTCGGCCACCGTCGGTTCGCGGGCGCCGTACCGCCGGATCAACCCGCATGCGACGGAAAGGAACTCGGGGAACCGCCGGCCCGGTACCACGACGACGGTATCGCCGTCGCGGATCACGTGGTCGCCGAGGTCGCGTGTCGCCAGCGCGCAGAAGATCACCGAGAGGCGGTCGATGGCCTGGATCGCGCTGTACGGGTCGTTGATCGCCGGGGACAGCGCCCGGCAGGCGACGTCGACGAGCTGCCGGAGGCCGAGCGCGGGGTCCTGCTCGAGGGTCCGCTCGAAGCCGATCCGGATCGCGTCGTCGATGATCGGCCGCAGCAGAGCCGGGTCCGGCGTCGGATCCTCCGGCGAGACGGCCCAGATCCAGCCGATGGACGTCCCCTCGACGACGTGCTCCCCGACGCGGAGGCGCAGCCGCAGGCAGATCCGGTGCCGGCCGGCATAGCGGAGCAGGCGCTGCGGGTACACCACCTGCAGGTACCCGGAGTGCGGCGCCGGAACGGCGATCGCACGATCGGGCATCGGCGGTGCCTGCCCGCCTCCCGGGAGCATCCTCGTACCGATCATGGCCACGGTGTCCCGCTGCACAACGCCCATGACCGCGTCGATCTGGATGGAGTGCGCCAGGTGATCAGCGAAGAACACGACCAGGCCCAGCGAGATGAAGAGGAGTACCAGCGCACCCGACACGGCCAGCCGGGGAAACTCGGCGGTGCGGTTTCCGCCCGACACCCCCACGGTGTAGAGCCCCGCGGCGCTGTAGGCGAACGTGGCGACGAACGCGCTGAGCACGATCTGGTTGGGCCGGTCACGGAGGAAGTTGCGCAGCAGTCGAGGGGAGAACTGGGTGGACGACAGCTGCAGGGCGACCACAGTGAGACCGAGCACGAGCGCGATGACCGTGACCATGGTGCTGCTGACCCCGATCAACAGGATCCGCGCGTCATCCGCCGTGCCCTGGAACGCCAGTGGCGAGCCCGGCCCGAGGTCGATCAGCGACAGCGACGCACCGACCACGAGGGCAACCAGCACGCTGGCGACGGGCAGGACCCACAGCGACCCGCGTACGTACTCCGACAGCGCGTCCCGTCTGATCACCTCGAGCCTCCGCACCTCGGCGCGGGCGCGACCACGGTGCAGGTCTGGCCCGGCCAGCGCATCATGGCACCGCGACGGGCCGGCCCTTACCTTCGCTTCCGGCGTGTGGACGAGCCGGCTCAGCTGACCATGATCGTGTACATGTTACCGCTTCCGGCGCCAAGGGCCGCCGGGCCGAGCGTGACCTGTCCCGCCGGGTAGGCCCTGGTGTACACCTGGAACCGGCGGAACGTGGTGCCGCCCTCGAAGTCCGACAGCTGGTTGCCGGAGTCGATCCAGCTCGCGTCCAGCCAGAGCAGCCTGCCGACCCGGGTGTCCACCGCGACGGCGATGGTCGCCGGGGCCGTGATGGTGAACGTGACCAGCGGGTCGGCGGTGGCCGTGCGGGAGTCGTTCGCCGTGCGGATCCAGCGCGCGCCGATCAGGCCGGCGGGGATGCTGGGCAGCGTCCACGTGCGGTCGCCGTACATGGTGACGCCGGGCTGCAGGTTGTCCTGGATGGACCAGTCGGCGGCGTTGGCCGGGTCGGCCACGACCAGGCCGGTGACGGCGAGGTCGACCCCGCCGGTAATGGTCAGGTTGGCCCGCGCGTACTGGGTGGCGGTGGCGTCGGTGCCGACGATCGTGATCGCGTAGGTTGCATTGCGCGTGTCGGGTGCGGTGGTCACCGTCAGGGTCGCGTCCTGGCCGGGCCGCACGGTGGCCGGGGTGAACCGGGCGGTCGCGCCCGGCGGCAGCCCGGTCGCGGTGAGCGTCACGGGTGCGGGCCGGCCGGACGCCACGGCGGTGTGCACGGTGTAGGTGACGGCCGAGCCGGCGGCGCCGGTCTGCGCCGAAGGCCGCGCGGCGAGGGAGAACAGGTCGGCGCCGGTGCGGCAGGACGGCGTGGCGTCCGGGGCGCTGAGCCGGCCGGGAGTGTGCTTGAGGCAGTAGCCGGCGATCGACTGGAAGCCGAGGTCGAACGGGCTCGCGGTGCCGTGCTGGACGGTGACGTTGCGCAGGGTCACCGCACGTCCGGTGTTGGCGATGAACGCCGGACGGCCGTCGTCGGCGGTCAGGTCGAACGCGCTGTTCTCGAACGTGACCCCGTCCACCTGGTGCAGGTAGAACCCGTACGCGGGGCGCACGCCCAGGCTGTTGGGGTTGTAGTCGCCGTTGTCGGCCGGCACCACGTTGGGGTCCGTGGCGGGCCGGCCGCCGGGCAGGGTCAGGTGCACGTTGCGGAAGGTCACGTCCCGGATCTCGTGCCCGGGCTGGCCCCAGAGCGTGGGGCTGAAGGCGCCCGCGACCGTACCCGTGATGTTGGTGTAGTGCACGTCGCGGATGCTGCCGGTGCCCGGGTTGGTGCCGCAGCGGCGCCGGGTTTCGACCTTCTGCAGGATGGGCGAGGCCGTGCCCGACATCGTCACGTCGTCGTAGCGCACATCGGAGATGTTGGCGCCGTCCATCGACACCATGCCCAGACCGGACTTGCCGGCACCGGTGACGGTGATGTGCGAGAACCGGTAGTGCGAGAAGTCGCCGCAGGTCTCCGAGCCGAACATCAGGGCGTTGCAGCATTTGGCCGACAGCTGGGCGTTGCGCACGACCACGTTGCCGTTGGGCAGGGTCGCGCCGAGCGCCCAGTCGCTCTTGAAGGCCAGCGCGTCGTCGTTGGCCGCGATGGTGATGTTGGTGATCAGGACGTTGCGGGTGCTGATGATGTTCCAGCCGTCCCGGTCGCTGGCGGTGTCGATGGTGAGGCGGTCGGAGAAGACCCGGTTGCAGCCGTTGATGAGCATCGCGAAGTGCCCGCCACGGCGCAGCGTCAGGCCGCCGCCGACGAACAGGTTCTCGCAGCGGGTCAGCGAGATGAGCTTGTCGGCCTGGCCGGGCCTGGGGTTGCCGGTGATGAAGTTGCCGCCGCCGTCGATCACGCCAGAGCCGGCGAAGCCGATGTTGTGCAGGTTGTCGCCCCAGATCATCGCGTTGTGGAAGTGGCTGTGGCCGAAGTCCTGGTAGGCGTCGTACGGGTTGGGCTCGGCCACGTCGTAGCCGGTCGGCGCGCCGGTGAGGGTCGCGCCCGCGTCGATGAAGAGGATGACGTTGCTGAGCATGTGGACGGATCCGCCGGCGAGGTAGGTGCCGGCCGGGAACCGCACCACCCCACCGCCGGCCGCGTTGGCTGCCGCGATCGCCTTGTCGACGGCGGGCGAGTCGTTGGTCGTGCCGTCGCCGAGCGCCCCGAAGTCGCGCACGTCCAGGACGTGGCGCCACAGCGCCGCCTGCGCCCCCGCGGTCCCGGCCGCCGGATCGGGAGTCACGGCCGCGGCGGGCGAGCCGCCGAGCGCGAACAGCACGGCCATGATCGAAACCACCGAAACGACGGTCCTCTTCCACGCGGTCCCGAACACGAGCCTCCCCTTCCCCGACACGATCGTGCACACGCTATGAGGGCGCCAATGATCGATCAAGGGCGATTCCTTCGGATGAAAAACGTTTCCAGGAGCACGATCTCGCGAGATTCGGCGGTTTCGGCCGCAGCGTTTGACGGGAAAAGTGACCACGAGCAATATGAAGGTCGGTGGCGTAATCCCGATCCGCAGGGGCCGGTTCACGACATCCCCCAACGTCCTACGGGGCCGGCCCGCTATGACGTCGAGCCCGCCGCGACCATCCGCCTCAGGCTGCTGCGACGCGGGGCTCGGAAGGGCGGCCACGATGACTCTCGCGGCGGAGACACTCCGGCTGAAACTGAGCCCCGTCGACCTGATCCTGATGGCGATCTACTTTGCGTTCGTCCTCGGCATCGGGTTCGCGCTGCGGCGGGCGGTGCGCTCGTCGCTGGACTTCTTCCTCTCCGGCCGGTCGCTGCCGGCCTGGATCACCGGGATCGGCTTCATCTCGGCCAACATCGGCGCGGTCGAGCTGCTCGGGCAGTCGGCGAGCGGCGCCAAGTACGGCGTGTCGATGGTGCACTACTTCTGGATCGGCGCCATTCCCGCGATGGTGTTCCTCGGCATCGTCATGATGCCCTTCTACTACGGGTCCAAGGTCCGCAGCGTGCCGGAGTACCTGCGGCTGCGGTTCGACCCGAAGGCGCACCTGATCAACGCGGTCACGTTCGTGGTGGGCAGCCTGCTCATCGCCGGGGTCAACCTGTTCGCGATGTCCATCGTGCTCGAAGCGCTGCTCGGGATCCCGCTGATCCTGGCGATCGTGCTCGCCGCGCTGTTCGTCCTGTCGTACATCCTGCTCGGTGGCCTGACCGCGGCGATCTACAACGAGGTCATGCAGTTCTTCGTGATCATGATCGGCATGATCCCGCTGACGATCATCGCGATCAAGGAGACGGGCGGCATCAGCAAGCTCTTCGACCGGCTCTCCGCCGAGCACGGCACGGCCTTCGTCCAGCCCTGGGCGGGCACCGGCATCGGCGGGGCGAACCCGGTCGGTGACTGGATCGGCATCATCCTGGGCCTGTCGTTCTGCCTGTCGTTCGGGTACTGGACGACCAACTTCGCCGAGGTGCAGCGCGCCATGGCCGCCAAGAACGGCCACGCCGCCCGCCTCACCCCGATCATCGGCGCCTACCCGAAGGCGTTCGTCCCGCTCATCACCGTGCTGCCCGGGATGGCGGCCCTGCTGCTGATCCCCGGCATCGGTGCCCCCGGCAACCTCCAGTACAACCAGGCGATCCCGGCGTTGATGAACAAGTACCTGCCGGAGGGTGCCCTCGGCGTGGCCGTCACCGGTCTGCTCGCCGCGTTCATGGCCGGCATGGCGGCCAACGTGTCAAGCTTCAACGCGGTGTTCACGTACGACATCTGGCAGGACTACGTCCGGCCCGGCCGGCCCGACCGGTACTACCTGGTGGTCGGTCGCTGGGTGACCGTCGGCGGCGTCGCCGTCGCCGTCCTCACCGCGCTCATCGCGAGGAACTTCAGCAACATCTCCGACTACCTGCAGACGCTGTTCTCGTTCTTCAACGTCCCGCTGTTCTGCGCGTTCATCATCGGGATGTTCTGGCGGCGGGCCACGCGAAGCGCCGGCTTCTGGGGCATCCTGGCCGGCACGGTGGGGGCCGTCGTGGTGTGGGCGCTCTACAAGACGAACGCGTTGACGTTCCGCAGCGACCTGCACGAGACCATGTGGGGCTCGATCGTCGCGTTCGCGCTCGGCGCGATCGCCATGGTGCTGGCCTCGCTGCGGGAGCGGCCGAAGACCGACGAGGAACTCCACGGCCTGGTGTACGGCATGGAGATCCGCGACGCGTCCGAGGCTCTCGCCTACCCGTGGTACCGGTCGCCGGTGGTCCTGGGGGCCGGCGTCCTCGTCATCTGCGCGGTCCTCTACATCCTTGTCGCGCTGGCCTGAGGAGGGTGTCCACATGACGTCACCAGAAGAGCGGCCGGGGGAGAGCAGCACCGACCTGCTGGCCAAGCTGTTCGACCTCCGGACGTTCACCGGTACGCTGTTTCTGATCTTCGGGGTGATCGTCACCATCGTCGGGCTGGGCGCGAGCGATGCCGACATAAATAAGGCGGCCGGGATCAACCTGTCGCTCATCCTCGGCCTGATCATGCTCGTCATGGGCGTGATCTTCATCGCGTGGATGCTGATCAAGCCGCCCGAGGTGCTGCACGGCCACGAGATGTCCGAGGACGACCTGCCCGAGCAGCTACGCCACCGGGGCCTGGAGGCGATCCCCGAGCACTCCGGCGACGAGCCGCCGGAGCCCCCGACCCGGCGGCGTCGCGGCGGGCCGCCCGGGCACTGAGGTCAACCCGCCATCGGTGCCGGCACGGTCGTGGCGGGCATCGTCATGGCGGCCATGACGGCGCGGCTGACCGCCAGGTCGACCAGGCCGAGCACCTCGTCCCGGGTGCGACCCGGCCGGTCGTTCCACCGCGTCAGGTCGCGCACCCGCGCCACGCGTACCTCGACCGGGGCCGCCCGGCCGGCGACGCCAGGACCGCCCAGGCCGCGCGACTCCTGCCAGGCGTCCCACAGCACGTCGATGACCGGGCCGGCCCCGGTCGGGTCACCCTCGGGTTGGCGCCGCTGGTTGGCGCGCACGACGGCGCCGACGAGACAGGACCCCGTGATGTCGGTGCCGGTCGGCGACCCTTCGGGGCGCGGGCCGGGCAGCCGTGCGTGCCACCGGTCCTGCACCCAGCCCGCTTCGATGATCCCGCGGGCGTCGTCGAGGACGGCACACACCTCGTCGAGGCGCCGCAGGCGCATGGCCCGGGTCTCTTCGGGATCGGGGCGGGTCACGGCCTTGAGGCGGCGCAGCGCCGCGCGGAGGGAGCGCCAGCCGGACGACGGCTCCAGCTGCAGGTCACGTCCTTGAAACAAGCCGGTCATCAGCGGGCCTCCACGTCGTGTGACCTCGACAACATGCTACGGCCGATGACCGGGATCCGGCTTTCTGGATCGATACAGCGGCCCCACCGTTCCCGGGTACGGCCGGCGCCCCGACTGGCAGAACCGATCGCCAGCGATGAGGATGCCCGGATGGCCGACGTTCGAGTGGACCCGCAGACCGGCGACTGGCGGATCATCGCACCGGGACGGGCGGCCCGTCCGGTGGATCGCGTCGGCGCCGGCCCGGCGTGTCCGTTCTGCCCCGGCCACGAGTGGATGACGCCGCCGGAGGTGCTCCGGGTACCGGCCGGAGAGCCGCGCTGGCGGATCCGGGTGGTGCCCAACCTGTTCGCGTTCGTCACGCCCGACGGAGTATCGGCCGGCGAAGCATCGCCCGATGCCGCAGTGGCGGGCGTCGAGAGCTTTCCGGGGACCGGCCAGCACGAGGTGCTCATCGAGTCCGACCGGCACGACTGGGATCTCCGGGACGCCAGCCCCGCCCAGGCCGAGGAGATCCTGCACGTCGCGCGCCAGCGCTGCCGCGCGTTCGGCGCCCGCCGCCCGGCCGCGGTCGTCGTCTTCCGCAACTACGGCGCGGCGGCGGGCAACTCGCTGCGCCACCCGCACAGCCAGCTCGTGGCCCTCGACCAGGCGCCGCCCGGCCTGGTGCACCGGTGGCGGCACGCCCAGGAGCACCACGCGCGGACCGGGCGGCGCCTGCACGCCGACGTCGCGGCCGCGGAGCGCGCCGCCGGCGTCCGGGTGGTCGCCGACACCGACGGGGTACTGGTGTTCCAGCCCGCCGCCGCCTCGATGCCGCACGAGACGATCCTGCTACCCGACGACGACGCGGCCGATCTCGCCGGCGCCTCCGACGATGCGCTGGCCGCGGTGGCGCGGACCCTGCCGCGGGTGCTGTCCGGCCTGGCCACGGTGCTCGACGATCCCGCGTACAACCTGGTCGTGCACGCCGGTCCGGCCGGCGAGCCGGACGCGCCGCAGTGGTACCGCTGGCAGATCAGCCTGTACCCGCGGACCACCACTCCAGCGGGCCTGGAGTTCGCCACCGGACTGACGATCAACCCGGCGGCTCCCGAGGAGACCGCTGCGGTGCTCCGGCGCGCCATAGAGGGTCCTCTGTGAACGGTGGGCGGATCGTCGTGGTCGGCAGCGCCAACATGGACCTGGTCGCCACCGCCGGCCACCTGCCCCGGCCGGGGGAGACCGTCCTCGGCCGGGACTTCGCCACCGTGCCCGGTGGCAAGGGTGCCAACCAGGCGGTCGCGGTGGCGCGTGCCGGCGGGGTCTGCGCGTTCATCGGCGCGGTAGGCAGCGACGCGTTCGCCGCCGAGCTGCGCGCCGGGCTGCGCGCGGCCGGCGTGGACGACACCGGGCTGCGCACCGTCGGCGGCACGTCGGGTGTCGCGCTCATCGTGGTCGACGACGCGGGGGAGAACACCATCGTCGTAGCGCCCGGCGCCAACGCCGCGGTGACCGGCATCGACGCGCGTGACCGGGCCCTGATCGGGGCCGCGTCCGTGCTGATCTGCCAGCTCGAGGTACCCGTGCCGCTGGTGCTGGCGGCCGCCCGCGCGGCGCGCGCCACCGGCGCCCGGGTCGTACTCAACGCGGCGCCGGCCCGCCCGCTGCCGCCGGAGCTGGCGGAGGCGGTCGACGTGCTCGTCGTCAACCAGGGGGAGGCACAGGTGGTCTCCGGTGTGGCCGCCGACCTCGACAGCCTGCTCGACGCGCTGGTCGCGGTGGTACCCGCGGCCGTCGTGACACTCGGCGCGCGGGGCGCCGCCTACGCCGACCGGCAGGGTGCCCGGCTGCGGGTGCCGGCGCCGCTGGTGACCACCGTGGACACCACGGCGGCTGGCGACGCGTTCACCGCCGCCCTCGCGGTCGCCCTGGTGGAGCGGCGACCGGTCGAGCAGGCGCTGCGGTGGGCATGCGCGGCCGGTGCCGCCTGCGTGCGGCGGCGCGGCGCGTCCACCTCGCTGCCGTTGCGCGCGGAGATCGACGCCCTGTTTGAGGCTGACTAGTCAGGTCTGGATAGCCGTCGGCGAATCCGCGACCGGCTACCAACCAGATGGGGTGCTGAGGTCTTCGAGAGCTTTCTGCAGGATCTCGGCCGTCCGGGTTGGTGGCGTGGCCTCGATGTACAGGCGTCCCATGGCCTCGGCGTACTGGTCGACGTCCTCCCGCTTGTCGAGGTAGAGCGCGCTGGTGAGGTGCTCGATATAGACCACGTCAGGTAGGTCCTGGTCGGGGAAGCGCAGGATGGTGAAGGCGCCGCCAGCGGCAGCGTGCCCGCCGGCGTGGAATGGAATCACCTGGAGTCTGATTCTCGGCCGCTTCGTGGCTTCGATCAGCGCCTCGATCTGGGCGCGCATCACCTCCACGCCCCCGATAGGCCGCCGCAGAGCGGCCTCGTCGACGACCGCCCACAGCTGGGGAGGGTCGGGGCGCGCGAGCATCTCCTGACGCCTGGTACGCAGGTTGACCCGGCGTTCGATCTCCTCGGCGTTCGCGCCGCCGTGACCGAGGAGGATAACGGCGCGGGCGTACTCCTCGGTTTGCAGCAGCCCGGGGACGAACTGGACCTCGTAGGTGCGGATGAGCGTCGCAGCCGACTCCAGTCCCAGGTAGGCCTGGAACCAGGTGGGCAGCAGGTCGCTGTATCGGTGCCACCATCCGAGTGCATTGGCGCCGCGGGTCAGCGACAGCAGCTCGGCGCGCTCGTGTTCGTCAGTGACGCCGTAGAGGGTGAGCAGGTCCACGACGTCGCGTTCCTTGAACCCGACGCGGCCCAGCTCCATGCGGCTGATCTTGGATTCCGAGGCGCGGATGGCATACCCGGCGTCCTCACGGCTGACGCCCTTGGTCTCCCGCAGTCGCCGTAGTTGGGCACCCAGAAGCATGCGAGTCGCCGTCGGGCCTGCGGCCGGCCCATCGTCGCGTTGAGCTGTCGTCACCTGTCGACCTCCGGATGCCCAACCCAGCCCAGCAGCGGCCGCCGCCCAATCTACGGCTGTAAGCATGCCATGACTTAGGGGTGAGCCGGATAGACCGAAGGGTCTGAGCCTTTTCCCGGGAGCCCAGGGCTCAGTGTCCAGTGTGGCGATCGAATGGGACCACCCCTCGGGCTGCATGGAACGCTATGCTCCCCCGTAACGTGAGAGACGCGCGCAGCATGCAAGCGAAGGGTGCACACGTGATCGACAACTCGTCCGCCGCAGGCCAGCAGCAGGCGTCCAAGCTCGACACCAGCGTGGCGCACACTGCTCGGGTCTGGAACTACTGGCTGGGCGGCAAAGACAACTTCGCCGCCGACCGCGCGGTCGGTGACCAGGTCGAGGGGATGCTCCCGAGCGTGGTCGTGACCGCCCGCGCCGACCGCGGGTTCCTTGGCCGCGCTGTCCGTTACCTGGCCGGCGAGGCGGGGATGCGCCAGTTCCTCGACGTCGGCACCGGCCTCCCGACAGCCGACAACACCCACGACGTGGCGCAGGGCGTCGCTCCCGAGTCGCGGATCGTCTACGTCGACAACGACCCGCTTGTGCTGGTCCACGCCCGAGCCCTGCTCACCAGCACACCGGAAGGCGCGACCGACTACATCGAGGCCGACATCCGCGACGTCGACAAGATCTTGCGGGAAGCGGCTCGGACGCTGGACTTCAGTAAACCGGTCGCGCTCACCCTGCTGGGGGTGTTGAACTTCATCCTCGACTACGACGAGGCGCAGGCGATCGTGAAACGACTTGTCGATGCGGTGCCCTCCGGCAGCTACCTGGCGATTGCCCACGCGAGCAATGAGGTCAATCCCGACGAGGCGGAAGCGGTCCGGCAGTTCTGGAACGAGAACGCCAAGCCCGCGATCATCTTCCGCAACGCGCAGGAGATCACTCGTTTCTTCGACGGCTTGGAGTTGATGGAGCCCGGCGTGGTCTCGTGTTCGCGTTGGCGTCCCGGGCCCGCCGACCTCGAAATCACCGCCAACGTTAATCAGTTCTGCGGGGTCGCGCGCAAGCCGTAGTCAGGGCCGGCCTTCGACGTGTTGATCGTCGTTTGCGCGCAATGTCCATCGTGGACGAGTTGCGGACGGTAGGCAGGCTTCATGACTGACGGCACCATCCGCTCGGTGGACATCGAGCGCACCAGCGGCGGGCGATACGTTGCACGCAACGTACGCGGTGGTTCGATCTCGGTGGGGACCGGTGACGAGGACAGCTTCACCCCGGTGGAGCTGCTCCTGGCGGCTATCGGCGGCTGCACCGCCATCGACGTCGACCTGATCACCAGCCGGCGCGCCGAGCCCAGCGAGTTCTCCGTGCAGGTGACCGGCGACAAGATCCGGGACGCGACCGGCGGGAACAGGATGGAGCACCTCACGGTGCAGTTCACGGTCACCTTCCCGCACGGAGAGGCCGGCGACGCGGCGCGCGAAGCCCTGCCACGCGCGGTGCAGATGTCACACGACCGGCTCTGCACGGTCTCCCGCACTGTCGAGCTCGGCACCCCGGTGGCGACGGAAATCGTTCCCCGCGCCAGCTAGCCCGCGGAGGCGTGACCGAAGGACCCGCACGCGAGGAGGATCTGAGCATGGAGACCGCGCGGGACCTGGCCGCTCAGACACCGGCGCAGCTCAGCGTCTCGCCCGAGCTCTCGGTGCGGCGTGGCCGGGAGGCCCTCGAGTTCTACAAGGCCGCCTTCGGCGCGGTAGAGATCTATCGCGTAGGTGGTACGGAGGAAAACGAGGACGTGGTCGCCCAGCTCTCCGTTGGCAACGGATCCTTCTGGGTGTCCGACGAGTCACCACCGCACAAGAACTTCAGCCCGGAGACGTTGGGCGGAAGCACGGTGCGACTGTTGTTGGTCGTCCAGGATCCGCGGTCCGTGGTCGAGCGGGCCGTAGCGCTTGGCGCCACCGAAATCCGTCCGGTGGACGAGGAATATGGCTGGCTGCTGGGACGGATCGAAGACCCCTTCGGCCATCACTGGGAGATCGGGAAGCCGCTGGTCGAATGGCCACCCTCACACGCGGACCAGGAAGGCGACTGAAGCACCGTGCTCAGCGTCCGGCCGTTTCCAGGTACAACACGGCAGGGCCGGCCGCTTCGAATGGAGCGCTGAAGCTGGTCGTGGTGGGGCTCTCGACCGTCACCGTGCCCGCCCCCACCGTCTCCCGGCTGTTCACGCTGTACCACTGGACCGCGTAGGTGCCGGCCGCCAACGTCACGGTGAACGGATCAGCCGTTTCGCCGAGGTCCAGGACGAGGTACTCCTTGCCGGGACTCGCGAGCGCGTACCCGGTCGAGCTGAGATCGCCGCGAGGCTCCATCTCGACGAGCTTCATCCGCTCGGCGAAGCGGAGTGTGTCGCCCATCGCGTACCGAGCCGGTTCGAAGGATTCGTAGGAGGGGACCCCCAGCGACGGATCGAGCGGGTTCACGACGTCGATGATCCCGAAGTCCATGAGGATCGGGTGGTGACCGCGGAGGAAGGACTTCCATGCCCACAGCGCGTCGCCCCGGCCCGCGGCGTAGTGGTCCGTGTCGGTTATCACGACCTTGGTGCCGTCGCTTGCGGGCGGGTTCGTGAACCATCGGCTGGGCGTTGGCGCGCTGCCCGGCGCAGCGGTGAACGGATCGTCGTCGAAGCCGGGTGAGATCCAGTCCGCGGGGCTGTTGAACAGCGGGTCGTTGACCTTGCTCTGGTCCGGCACCGGATACTGCATCGTCATCCCGACGGGGTGCTTGTCGTACCCTTGCCGCTGCTCGTACTGCTTGAGGAAGTTGATCACCCAGTATTGCCACTGCGTGGAGTCCCCCACCGGCGTCGGGATGGACGACCCGTCGGGGAGCGCAACGGACTCCGCGTCGTCTCCCGACGACTCGTTCGCGACTTCGTAGAGGACGTTGGGCAGGTCGTGGACGGTATCGACGACCTGCCCGATGTACGCCTCCTGGAGCGCCTGGACGCGCGGGTCGAGCGGGAGGACCTGGTAATCGACGATCGAGGTGATCCCGATCCCGTTGATGTTGTTGGCGGCGTGGAACGGGTGGCCCTCGACATTGTCAGGCGGGAGGCTGAGGTGCAGGCAGAAGCCGTCGAAGAGCATGACTGCGACGTAGATGCCCTCGTCGCCCGCGGCTACGACGCGCTCGCGGAGGCGGTCGAAGTAAGCCTGATCAAACCTGGAGAGATCGAACCTGGGCTTCCCGTCCGTTGCCGCTCCCGGTCCGGTTCGCAACCACGGCTGCGGCGTCATGCAGAGGTGGAACGCGCCGCCGGCGGCCTGGGACTTGACGTGCTCCCAGCGCCAGAGCCGGATGAAGTTGTGCCCGTGGTCCTTGAGGAAGTCGAGGTACGCGCGGTAGTCGTTGCGCTCCGGCGGATCGGCGCACGATGCGCCGGGGCCGAGACCGTCGTGGAAGTTGTTCCAGATGTGCGAACCGGTCAGGTAGACCGCCTTGCCGTCGGCCGCGAGCGCGTCCGCGACCGTGAAGTAGCGCGGGTTGGCATCTGAGACGACGAGGGGTCCAGCGGCCGCTCGGCGGGCCCGGCTCTCGTTGTCAGCCATTTCTGGCGTCTCCCTTCGTATGGGGCCTCACGGGTTGGCATCCCGGCCGGTGAAGTACCCGGCCAGCGCGGGAGCGAGGTCTTCGTCGGGTACGCCGTGCCACCCGCCTTTCATGCTGACGTGCGATGCATTGGGTAGAGCGTCACCGACCCCCCGTGCCCAGGTGTGTAGCCTGCTGTCGCTGGCCTCGCTGTCGATGACCAGGGTGAGGATGGTGATGGCCGCCAGCCGCGCGACGCTCAGGGACCGGATGATGATGATGTCGTAGACGAGCGTGTGCGCGACCGCCTCCAGCGCCGGCCAGAACGGAGCCTGTCGCATCCCCGCCATCAGGTCGGCCGGGACGCCGATGCTCGTCTGGAAGTGCTCGACGGCGTCCCCCCGGCGGCCGGCGGCGACGAGCTCGGCTACCTCCGCGCCAAGATCCCGCTCGGGTGGTGGCTGGTCGTCGACCGGGAGCGGCGGCTCCAACAACGCCAGCTTCGGTATCGCAAGCCCCCGCGCGGCGGCGTGCAGGGCCAGCACCGCGCCGGAGGAGAACCCGTATACGAACGCCGATCCACCGGTGGCGCCGATGAGGGCTTGCAGATCGTCGACCTCCCGGTCGACCGCGTACGGCAGGGTGTCCGTGCTCTCGCCCCGGCCACGGCGGTCATAGGTGAACACCGTGAACTCCGATCCGAGCAGCGCGGCCAGCGACCTCATCGGCCCGAACCCCCGGGAGCCCCCGGCAGCGTCCACCATGATGAGCGCCGGTCCGGTCCCGACCCGTTCGAACGCGATCGACGTGCCGTCGGCCGAGCGCACGGTACCCGGGGTTGCCTCTACCGCCATTCCAATGTCCTTCCTGTGCTGTTGGTGAGGTCTTCTCGTCCCCGCTGGTAGCGCCGCACGGACTAGTAGTCCATGCTGCGGGTAGGTGACCACTAGACCCTCATCACGCAGCACGGCAATTGCCTTACGCACTGTGCCTCGACACCCGTACCGGAGCGTCTGCGGCTCCGCGATGCTGGCCGGGAAACCCGCCATGCTCAACGCTTGCCTTGCACACGGCGTCGCGGTGTGTCCAACATGCTTTCCAGCGGAGCTGACCAACGTGCGCCCGTAACTGCGCCGATTGTCGCGGCTAACCGTCCCGATCGGATACGATGTCGCGCCGAGCGTTTAGCAAAGCCTTTTCGTGGATCAACGGCAGATCGCCAAGCGTGCTGTTCCCGCGGGCTGCGATCTTGGCGGGAAGTTGCTGCCATAGCCGCAGTTAGCCACCAAGATCGCGGGATGGTCAGCAGAGCCGCATCCGCCCGGGCTCGGTTAGCGTCAGGCGTTGCCGCAGCTCGCCGAGGTGCGGCACGGTGAGGTGGGCGCCGGGGACCTCACGGACGCCGGCGACGACGGCCCCCGCCGCGAGACCGGCCTGCACCCCGGCCAGCGTGTCCTCGACGACGAGGCACTCGGCGGGTGGCACGCCGAGCCGGGCGGCCGCCGCAAGGTACCCCTCCGGGTGCGGCTTGCCTCTGCCGACCTGCGACGAGGTGACCAGCACGTCCGGCACGCCGACCGCGGACGCTTCCAGGCGGACCGTCGCGAGGGCGTCGTCGGCCGACGTGACGACCGCGTAGGGCACCCCCCAGTCCGCGAGCACGGCGACCAGGTCCAGCGCGCCTTTCGTCGGCCCGACGCCGTCGAGGTCGAGCCGCTCGCGGTGCAGCAGATCCTCGGCGTCGGCGAGCCGCTGCTCCGGGGTCAGCCAGGGCGCGAGCTGGGCGATCGACTCGGTCGCCGGCCGGCCGGGCGTGACCCGCGCGATCTCGGCGAAGTCGACGCCGCGCAGCCGTGACCAGTGCGCCCAGGTCCGGGCGACCGCGGCGTCCGAGTCGACGAGCGTGCCGTCCATGTCGAACAGGACGGCCGCGATGGTGGTGGCGATGCAGCAGGTCACGGGGTCTCCCTGTGGGGCGCGGACTTGAGTGCGATGAGCGTGCCGATCGACCCGAGGGTCAGGATGTTGGACAGGATGATCGCGAGGTCGGCGCGCAGGATGCCGTAGGTCAGCCACAGTCCCATGCCGGCGGCGAGGACCGCCAGGTACGCCCAGCTGAGGTCGTCGGTGCTGCGGGTGCGCACCGATCGTGCCAGCTGCGGCACCCAGCACACCGTGGTGAGCAGGCCGGCGAGGAGTCCGATCGCGGTCATGGCAGCCACCTCATTTTGCTTTCGGTCAGAGCATATAGCGTACCCTCGAGGTATGTCACTATCTGGGCGTGGCGATGACAGCGAGCCCCAGCACCGCGCGTGAGCTGCGCACGGCGAGCCTGTTGCGGGTGCTCCGCGCCGTGCACGACGCCCCTGCCCCGCCGACCCGGGCCGACGTCACCCGACAGCTGCGCCTCGGCCGCGGCACGGCGACGGTGCTCGTCGCGGACCTGAAGGAGCGGCGGCTGCTGACCGAGGCCGATACCGGTGCCCGGCAGGGGCCCGGCAGGCCGACCGCGCACCTCGTGCCCCACCCGGACGGGCCGCTCGTGCTCGCCGCCGCCGTCACGCACGACGGCTGGACGCTCGACACGGTCGAGCTCGGGGCGGGGATCGTGCGCACCGCGGAGGGCGGGCATGACAGCCGCCGCACGGCCCGGGTGCTCGACGCGGTCGCGGAGGCCTGCCGCGCGGTGGTCGCGGACCTGCCAGGCCGGGTGGGCGGGTTCGCACTGAGCGTACCGGCGACGGTCGACCGAGGCCGGGTTGCGCAGGCCTCCCTGCTGGGCTGGTCCGACCTCGACGCGCTGGCGCCACTGCGCTGGCTGGGCGTACCAATGACGCTCGTCAACGACGCGACCGCGGCCGGCCTGGGGGAGGCGCGTCGCGGCGCCGCCCGGGGGCACGAGGTGGCGCTGCACCTGCACGCCGACGCCGGGGTCGGCGGGACCCTGCTGATCGGCGGCTTCCCGGTCCGCGACGCGCATGGGGCCGGTGGCGAGTTCGGCCACATGCCGTTGGCCGGCGGGAGCCGGCCCTGCCACTGCGGCGCTTACGGCTGCTGGGACCTCGAGGTGGGCAACCTCGCGCTGGTCGACGACCCGGCGCCGCGAATGTCGGTGCGGCGGGCCGCTGCCCGGGTACTCGACCGTGCCCATGACGGCGATCCCGAGGCGCTGGAGCGGGTAGCCCGGGTCGCGACCGCCCTCGGCCGCGGCATCGGGGCATTGGTCAACGCGCACGATCCGGAGCTGGTCACACTGTCCGGCAGTGCGGCCACGGTCGCCGCGCTCGCGCCGGGGGCACTGCACGAGGCGTACCTGTCGGCGCTCATGCGGTTTCGCCGCGCCGCACCGCCGCCGGTACACCTCACCACGCTGGGTGGGCGCGGGCAGCGGCTGGGCACCGCCGAGCTGGCCTTCGACCTGCTGCTCACCGAGCCGCTGATCGCCGGGCGTTGAATAGCCTCGTCACAATACGTGCTTGAGTCGTCGCATAAAGTTGGGTCAGGATTGACCTAGGGGAACGCGCCACGACCGTTGTCCGACCCGGCCGCCGTTTTCGGCAGACAGGCGGACTGCCAGGAGCGGCAACGATCGGCCGGCCGGTGTAGAGCGCCACGGGATGATGGCCTCGACCAGCTCGTCGCTGCTATGCCCGTGAACGGATGGGGTGTCGCCGGCCGAGGCAGGCGACAACCCCAACAGCGTGCCTGCCACGGCCGGCGTCACCTCCATGGCGTGGTCAGCGGTCGATGGCGGCCATTTGCGCCTCTTCGTGGCGCTCGCCGATGGCCGGAGTGAGGCCGTTCAGCCGTTCGACCTGCTCGGCGCTCAGCTCGACGCGGTCGGCGGCGGTGTTCTCCTCGACGCGGGCAACCCGCTTGGTGCCGGGAATCGGGGCGATGTCGTCGCCCTGCGCGAGTAGCCAGGCCAGAGCGATCTGTGCCGGTGTGGCACCCACCTCGGCGGCAACGGCCTCGACCTCGTCGATGATGCGCAGGTTGCGCTGGAAGTTCTCGCCGGTGAAGCGCGGGTTGGTCTTGCGCCAGTCGTCGTCGGCGAACTCTTCGGTGGAGCGGATCTTGCCGGTAAGGAAGCCGTGGCCGAGCGGCGAGTAGGGAACGAAGCCGATGCCCAGTTCGCGCAGCAGCGGCAGCAGTTCGGGCTCTGGGTCACGAGTCCACAGGGAGTACTCCGTCTGCAGCGCGGCGACCGGGTGGACGGCGTGGGCGCGGCGGATCGTGTCGGGGCCGGCCTCGGACAGGCCGATGTGGCGGACCTTGCCCTCGGCGACCAGCTCGGCCAGCGCGCCGACGGTGTCCTCGATCGGGGTGTTCAGGTCGACCCGGTGTTGGTAGTACAGATCAATGTGGTCGATGCCCAGCCGCTTCAGGGAGCCCTCGGCCGCGGCGCGGATGTTCGCCGGGCTGCTGTCGAGGACGCCGGGGCCGCCACCGGAGTGCGAGACGAGGCCGAACTTGGTCGCCACCACAACCTGGTCGCGGCGGTGTTTGATGGCCCGGCCGACCAGTTCCTCGTTGCTGTAGGGGCCGTAGATCTCGGCGGTGTCGAGGTGGGTGACCCCCAGGTCCAGCGCCCGGTGGATGGCGCGAATCGACTCGGCGTCGCTGCCCTCCCCGGTGTTGTAGTAGCCGGACATCGACATGGCGCCCAGACCGATCCGGGAGACGTCCAGCCCACCCAGAGAGACGTGTTTCATCAGACAGCTCCTCTTCTCAGTTTCTCGATTTCCACGCGATCACACGGCCGTGTCGGGGCAGCGCCACCGAGTGCGGCGGTGCAGCTACCGAATGGCGCAGGCCGCTGTGGCGGCCCGGCGGATGATCTCAGGACGCCATGGCGTCGTCGTGGGCCAGCGAGCTGGACAGTTCGCGGTAGGCGTCGACCTGGGCCAGCAGCTTGTTCGCCTTCTGCTCGACGGCGGGGAGCGCGTCGGCGCCGGCGATCCAGCGCAGCGGCGGCTCGGGCCCGTCGATGACGGTGATGAGCGCCTTTGCCAGCTTGGCCGGGTCGCCGGCCTGCTTGCCGTTCATGCTCTGCCAGGCGGCCGTGGTCGGCGCGGTGCGCTCGGCGTAGTCGTCGATCGACAGCTCCGGCCAGATCGTCGAGGCTTCTTCCAGCAGCTCGGTGCGGAAGAAGCCGGGCTCGACGATCGTCGTCTTGATGCCGTACGGGGCGACGTCGAACCGCAGCGACTCCATCCAGCCTTCCAGGCCGAACTTCGAGGCCGCGTACGCCGAGGCGAACTCCTGGCCGATCAGGCCGGCGAGTGAGGTGATCGTGACCATGTGGCCGGACCGCTGTTTGCGCATCACCGGCAGGACCGCGCGGGTGACGTTCAGCGGGCCGAACAGGTTCGTCTCGATCTGCACACGGAACTGCTCCGGGCTGATCTCCTCGAAGTAGCCCGCCTGGAAGGTGGCGGCGTTGTTGACCAGCACGTCGATGCGGCCGAACTGATCGAGCGCTGCGGCGACGGCGGCCTGCGCGTCGGCGGCGTCGGTGATGTCGAGCTTGACGACGAGCAGGTCATCGGCCTGGCCGAGCGCCTTGGCGACCACGTCGGTATCGCGGCCGGTGGCGACGACCGCGTGACCAGCCGCGAGGGCGGCCTTGGCGATGTCGACGCCCATGCCCCGCCCGGCGCCGGTGACAAACCAAACCTTTTTGGCAATCATGTCCTTGTTGCCCTTCATGTCCTTGATCAAGCGGATGCCCGCTGGGGTGATCCGTGATCGCGCCTTGGGTTCCCGCAAAAGCGGGCCAAGAACCATGAAACTCGCCTGGCAGCCGGCGAGGGAGTCACCGGTGAAAGGTGTACTGCCAGGGCACCCCATCGGCGCCGGGAGCTGCCTAGCCTGGAAGTCGTGGACAACCGCAGCGAGATCCGCGACTTCCTGACCTCCCGCCGGGCAAAGATCACCCCGGAGCGGGCTGGTCTGACGTCCTACGGGAGCCGGCGGGTGCCGGGACTGCGCCGCGCCGAGGTCGCGCAGCTGGCCGGCGTCAGCGTCGAGTACTACTCCCGCCTCGAACGCGGCAACCTCACCGGAGTCTCTAACAGTGTGCTGGACGCGCTCGCCCGGGCGCTGCACCTGGATGAGGCCGAACGCGCCCACCTGTACGACCTTGCCCGCGCTGCCGGCCCGGCAGCGCGGAAGCGTCGCCGGTCTGCGCCGCAGGGCGTGCGTCCGAACGTGCAGCGGCTGCTGGACGCGATGACCGAAGCGCCCGCCGTCGTCATGAACGGCCGCACGGATGTCCTTGCCGCCAACCAGCTCGGCCGAGCCCTCTTCGCACCCATCTTCGCCGGTCCGATCCGGCCGCCCAACTTCGCGCGGTTCAACTTCCTCGACTCCCGCGCCCGAGACTTCTGGTTTGACTGGAACCGGGCGGCGGACGACACCGTCGAGCTGCTGCGCGCGCAGGCCGGCCGTGATCCCTACGACAGGGCGCTGACCGACCTTATCGGGGAACTCTCGACACGCAGCGAGGAGTTCCGCACCCGGTGGGCTGCCCACGACGTGCGTCTGCACCGCACCGGAACGAAGCACTTCCGACACCCGGTCATCGGCGACCTGCACCTGACCTTCGAAGTGATGGAACTGGTCACCGACGAGGGCCTGAGCCTGATCGCCTACGGCACCGAACCGGGCACTGCCTCCGAAGACGGACTGCGCCTGCTCGCCAGCTGGTCAGTAACAAAGGACCAAGACGCCGGCACGGATGCCATCAGCCGGACCTAGTGAATAGTGCTGGAGAACGTTGTGAGGACAGCGCGGAGAGAGCGCCGTTGCGGGCTTCGAGTGCCCGTTTCAAGCCGACCTTCGCCTCGCGGCTGACCGTCAGGTCCGGGCGATGCGCCGGGCGACCGCCTCCGTCAGTCGGGCCGCCATGGCCACGCATTCGTAGTCCACGTTCTCGGGCACATCGGTGTGCAGGTGGTAGTTGGGGATCAACTTGCGACGGTCCAGCGAAACCAGTGTCGCGGTCGGGTAACCGTACCGGCTCGGCCCCTCCGCTTCGAGGAGGACGAGGCGGCCGGAACCGACCGTGTCGAGGTTGACAAACCAGGTCCGGTCGGTCGGCAGTCGCGGGAAGTGCCGTCGCGCGAAGCCGCGGATGCCTTCCTGCAGCGCCTCCTCCGCCCCGGCCGACACGAGGAGGACCCGCAGCCCGGGCACCGGTCGCTCGCGCAGCGCCGCCGCAAGCCAGACCAGCGCGGCGACCCCGCTGAGGTTGTCGTTGGCGCCAGGCACCGCCGGACTGCGGCCGATGTCCAGCATCGCGGCGAGCGTGCCGAGGCTGAGCACGAAACCGGTCCGGCGCACCCAACGGCTGCCCACCGCGCTGCCGAGTGACGCGAGCGCCGGGCCACCCATGACGAGCCACCACAGCGGCGGGCTGGTGGTCATCCGGTTGATGACGTCCGGCCGGTTTTCCGCCATCCACTCGTGGATCGCCTGCAAGGGTGTCATGGGCCGCCGTCGGGAGGGGCCGGCCCGCCCCTCCCGCGGCGCGGCGTCAGGCCCCGTCGGGTCGCCACGGACGCGGTCGGGGCCACCAACCGGGTACGTTGCGCCGGTAGGTCTCGTACTCGGCACCGAACTGCCGCGACAGCGTCGGCTCCTCGTACCAGTGCACGAAGGACACCACCGCGGCGGCCACCACGGCGGCGTACGCCAGGAGCGCCGGCTGGCCGAACAGCAGCGCCTGGCCGATGATCGCCGCCAGCACGGCCACGTACATCGGGTTGCGCACGTGCCGGTAGAGCCCGCCGACCACAAGGTGCTCGGTCGGCGCCACGGGTGCCGGCGTGCCACGGCCTTCGATCACGAACCGCGCGAACGCCTGCACGAGCACCACCGCGCCGGCGACGATCAGAAGGACGCCCACCACGCGCAGCGGCAGCCAGTACGCCGCCGTGCCGCGGATGCGCCAGCGCGACAGCCACCACGGGAGCACGCCGGCGACGACGCCGGGTGCGAGCGCGAAGAACACCGAACTGCCGACCGCCGCCGCAGGCTTGCGCACCCGCCGACTATGCCACTCCCGCAGCGGAATGCTGTCCTTCGGGCGCAGGGTCAGACCGCCGGCTCGGCCGCCGGCTCCACCGAAGTGCGGCCCATCCAGGCGAGGTGAGCCTCGGCGGGCCGGGGCGCGCCGTAGAGCCAGCCCTGCGCCAGGTCGCAGCCGAGCGCCCGCAACCAGTCCCGCTGCACCGCGGTCTCCACGCCCTCGGCCACCACCTGCCGGCCCAGCGCGTGGGCCATGGCGACGACGGCGCGCACGATCGCCTCGTTGTCGTGCCCCTCGCCGACCCCGGAGACGAAGGACCGGTCGATCTTGACGATGTTGGCCGGGAAGCGTCGCAGGTAGCTCAGCGACGAGTACCCGGTGCCGAAGTCGTCGATGCACAGCGTGACCCCGAGCCTCCGCAGGGCCCGCAGCGTGGCAAGCGTGGTCTCGGGATCCTCCATGACCCCCGACTCGGTGATCTCCAGCCAGAGCGCCGAGGCCGGCAGCCCGGTGCGCGCCAGCACGTCGCCGACCACGTCCACGAGGGCCGAGTCGCGCAGCTGGCGCACCGAGATGTTCACGGAGACGTGCAACGGCGGCAGGCCCGTGGGTCGCTCGGTGCGCCAGCGCGCGAGCTGGGTCACGGCCTCCTCCAGCAGCCAGGCACCGCTGGCCACGATCAGCCCGGTGTCCTCGGCGATCGGAATGAACACCCGCGGCGACACCGCGCCGAGCTGCGGGTGGTTCCAGCGCATCAACGCCTCGAAGCCGGACAGCTCGCCGGTGGTGAGGTGCACGAGCGGCTGGTAGTGCACGGACAGCTCACCCCGGTCCAGGGCGCCGCGCAGCGCCTGCTCCACGTCCACCCGGGTACGCACCTGGTCGCGCAGCGAGGAGTCGAAGAACGCGTACCCGTTTCGGCCGGATTCCTTCGCCTTGTACATCGCGGTGTCGGCGTCGCGGATCAGTTCGAGGGCCTCGGTGGCGCCGGTCGAACTGGCGACGCCGATCGACGGCGTGATGACGACGCTGCCTACCGACAGCGTGAACGGTCGGCTGAACTCGGCCAGGAGGCGCTTGGCGAGGCCCTCGGCCTGGCCCGACGGCGGGGTGCTGGCCAGCGCGATCACGAACTCGTCGCCGCCGGTGCGGCAGACGAGGTCCCCGGCGCGTGCGGCCGCGCTCAGCCGCGCCGCGACGGCGCAGAGCAGCTCGTCGCCGACCTCGTGCCCCCAGCTGTCGTTGACCATCTTGAACCGGTCGAGGTCCAGGAACAGCAGGCTGATCTCCAGCCCGTCGCCGGCGGTCCGCTCGCTCCAGCCGGCGATCGTCTCGGCGAGCAGCTCCCGGTTGGGCAGGTCGGTCAGGGCATCGTGGGTCGCCCGCCGGCGCGCCGCCTGCTCGGCCCGGGCGCGGGAGTTGTTGGCGCGGACGATGCGAGCGATGATCGTGACCGTCAGCAGCACGGACAGGGCGAGGCGCACCAGACCGTTCCACACGGTTGACGCCGGCGCCAGGGTGGCCAGGGCGGTCGGCGCGACCAGCACCGCCGCGATACCGGCAGTGCGGATGATGCCCAGATTGTGCAGCTGCACCGGCTGCGGCTCCGTCAGCGTCCGCATCGTCGGGTGCAGCGCCGCCGCCGCGACCGTGACGTACGAGAAGAGGAACAGCAGGTCGAACAGCTTCAGCCACGGCCGGTACCCCAGGAGGTTGTTCTCCTGGATCGCGTACAGCACGTCCCCGACGAACATCGCGGAGGTCGCGGCGCCGAGCAGCCACAACGCCGGCTTGCGGGCGCCGTCGGCGAGCACCATCTGGGCCATGATCATCAGCAGCACGACGTCGACGATCGGGAAGAACACCGTGGTGACCTGCGACAGGGTGGGGAAGTTCGCCGAGCCGACGCGGGGCGCGATGAGGAACGCCCAGGCGGCCAGCGCCGCACCGAGCCCGATGAGCAGCGCGTCGGCGCGCGCCGGATCGTCCTCGGCGGCCCGGCGCCGGCGCAGGATCTCCACGAGACCGTACGCCAGGAGCAGGTAGCCGGGGGTGACCACAAGGTCGGGGATGATCGCGGTCGGGCCGGTCGGGGCCGTCCCCGGCCCGGCCATGGCGAACCGCACGAGCGCCCCGGTGATGAACGCGACCTCGGCGCCAACGATCGCCCACCAGGGGCGCCGCGCTCCCGCGTCCTGGTTGCGCAGCGCGCCGGTAGCGGTGGCGATGGTCGAGCCGACCGCCACGACGATGAACACCGGCGCGGCCACGGTGCTGGGGCCCGTGCCGTATAGCACGAGCCCGACGGCGCCGCAGGCCAGGAAGATCCCGGCCGGCGTTGCCGAACGGGACCCGGGCCGTGCGGTGGGCGGCGATAGAATCCCCGGCCGGAGCATACGGTTGTCCCTTGGTCCACATATGGTCGGCACGAGATGTGCCGCCGGTGCTGTGAATCGCGGGGAAGGCGGCGGCTGAACCGCAACGCTGTCAGCTTCTCACAGGATCCGCAACCGCACTTTCGGAGGCTGTTACCCGGCGGTGCCGGCGTCGCACCCTGGCCGGCCGGCGTGTAGACCGGCCAGGATGGGGGTCGTCATGTGGCCGTGGGCTGCCGCGGGCCGTTGAAGGCGGCCGCGTAGTAGGTCTGCACGTCCACAGTCTCCAGGCTCATGTCCAGCGACCTGCTCAGCGCGCCGATCGTGGCGCCGAAGCTGTGCGTCTTGTCGTTGTATCCGCCGACGTCGAACGCGCAGACCGCCCGCTCTTCGTTGAGCCGCCGCACGATCCGGGCGGCCATCCGGGCGAAAAGCCCCTGCCGCTCGTACTCCGGGTGCACCAGGGTGTAGCCGAGGTAGTACAGCGCGCCACGCTGGAAGTGCTCCGGGTACCGGGCGGCGAAGTAGTCCGGGCTGATCCACGGCACGGCCGAGAGGTCCGTGGTGAGCGTCGTCAGCGCCGCTGGCCGGCCATTGTCGTCCCAGGCCACGTACTTGTCGATGCGCTCGTCGGTCATCTCGGCCGCGAACTCCTCGGCGGTGAGCAGGTGCCGGGCGGCGGCGTTGGTGCGCAGCGGGTCGAAGGCGGCCACGTAGGTGGCGTAGAAGATCTCGATGGTCTCCGCGCCGATCGTGCGCTCGATGGTGATCTTCATCGGGCACCCACCCACGGCGCGGCCTCGTACGCGGCGATGACCAGGGAACACACCGGTGCACCGGTGCAGACGGCGCCGTTGAGCACCCAGTCGGGGGCGCTGTACTCGTCCTCCCGACCGGCGACGAGGTCGCCCAGGCTGGTGCGGATCGCGTTGGTGACGAACGCCTCGCTGGTGCCCTCGTGCTCGACGAACAGGCCGCCCCGGCCGTCCAGGCGCTGCACCCAGCCGACGCCGGCCCAGGCCTCCTCGCCGACCTCGGTGGTCCGCTGCTCGGCGTACACGCAGTACATCCGGTCGCCCCATTCACCCACCGGCACCGGCGCCTTGCCCGTCGCATCGACGCTGGTGTCCGGCGGGATGACGCTGGAGAGCCGGACCAGGTTGTAGTGACCGAGGTCGACGGCCACCAGCGCCTCGTGGAAGGCCGAGAGGGTGGTCCCGCCGGTGCCGGTGGCGCGGAGGACGGGGATCTGGTCATAGACAGCAGAGGCGGACAAGTGCGTGGCTCCGATCGGCGTGGCGGCGTCGATGACGCCGGCAAACGGGAGGGGTGCCAGGTCAGGGCGGGGTCACGGAGATCCGGGCAGGTGATATCGCCGGACCGGATCGGGGTTCTCCGCGACAGCCTGGCATCCGATTTGCACCTATAACGTCCACTGTACGGCGGTTTTCGGCGGCCCGGCCGGCGTACGCGTGCCGGACCGCGGCTGGCACCGGACGGGGGACGTCTGCCAGATGCGGTCCAGAGCCTAATCAATCTGATTGAGGCTTTCTCATTAAGGTGACCCGGATGACAGCGCCGTTCGTGGATCATTCCCGCTCCCCTTGCGCCGGCCGGCCGGCATGGCAGGGTGGGAGCTGTGGAGTACCGCGCGCTGGGCCGCTCGGGCCTGATGGTTTCGGTGTTGACGATGGGCACCATGACGTTCGGCGGTAAGGGCGGCTTCGCCAACGTCGGGTCGACCGACGTGGCGGACGCGCGGCGGCAGGTCGACCAATGCCTGGACGCCGGCGTCAACCTCATCGACACCGCCGACGTGTACTCCGAGGGCGCATCTGAGGAGATCGTCGGCCAGGTCCTGCAGGGCCGCCGCGAGGACGTCCTGGTGGCCACGAAGGTCCGCTTCCCGATGGGCCCCGGCCCCAACGACGCCGGGCTGTCCCGCCACCACATCGTCGAGGGGTGCGAGGCCAGCCTGCGGCGGCTGCGCACCGACCGCATCGACCTCTACCAGGTCCACGAGTGGGACGGTGTCACTCCGCTGGAGGAGACCCTGGAGGCGCTGGACCTGCTGCTGCGCGCGGGCAAGGTGCGCTACGTCGGCGCGTCCAACTACGCCGGCTGGCAGCTGATGAAGGCACTGGGCACCGCCGCCGGGCAGGGCCTTCCACGCTTCGTCAGCCAGCAGATCCACTACTCGCTGCAGGCCCGCGACGCCGAGTACGAGCTGATCCCGGCCGCCGTCGACCAGGGTCTCGGCGTGCTGGTCTGGAGCCCGCTCGCTGGTGGGCTGCTGTCCGGGAAGTACGGGCGCGACCGGGAGGCGCCGGCCGGTTCCCGCCAGCTGACCGACTGGGACGAGCCGCCGGTGTACGACCGGGACAAGCTCTACGACACCGTCGACGTCCTGGTCGAGGTGGGCCAGGGGCACGGCGTCTCGGCCGCACAGGCGGCGCTGGCCTGGCTGCTCGGCCGGCCCGCCGTGACGTCCCTGATCATCGGCGCCCGCACGAGTGAGCAGCTCGCCGACAACCTGGCCGCCGCCGATCTCGTCCTCACCGACGACGAGCGCCGGCGCCTCGACGAAGTGAGCGCCCCGCCGCTGCTGTACCCCTACTGGCACCAGGCCAAGACCGCCGGCGACCGGCTGTCCCCGGCCGACCTGACCCTGCTCGGCCCGCACCTGTAGGTCAGCCGGACCCCGGCTGTCAGCCGGACCCCGGCTCGAGAAAGTCGACCAGCAGCTCGTTGAGCCGCCGCGCGTTGCTCGCCGGGAACCAGTGGTCGCCCTCGACGCGCTCGTAACGCCACGGGCCGTCGACGAACGCCCCGGACTCGCGCATCTGTGCCTCGGTCAGGAACGCGTCGCCGGTCGACCAGACGCCCATGGTCGGGCAGCCGACCCGCGGTGCCGGCGGAAGATCGGTGAGGACATAGGTCTCCGGGCGGATGTTGGCCCGGTACCAGTTGAGGGCGGCGGTCAGCGCACCGGGCCGGGACAGGCCGGCAATGTGGCGCTCGACCTCGGGGTTTTCGCCGGCCGGCACGCCGCCGGAGGCCCATTCGCGATAGAAGCGCCAGTCGTGGCGGGGGAAGACCTCTTCCGCCACGCCGGGGAACTGGAACCACAGCATGTACCAGGACAGCCGCCGCTGCGCGAGTCCGGCCCCGGCCATCGCGCCGAAGTGACCGACCGACAGCACGGCCAGCCGGTCGACCAGGTCCGGCCGGCGCATCGCGATCTGCCAGGCCAGGGCGGCACCCCAGTCGTGCCCGACCAGCGCCGCCCGCTCGACTCCCGCGTCCGCGTAGACGGACACGACGTCGCCGATCAGCAGATCGATCGCGTAGGCAGCCACGCCGGACGGGCGGTCGGACTCGCCGAACCCGCGCAGATCGGGTGCGATCACCCGGTGCCCGGACGCGGCGAGGGCGTCGATCTGGTGGCGCCACAGCCGCCACGAGTCCGGAAAACCATGCAGGAGGACGACCGGTGGACCGTCGCCGGCGGTCGCCACGTTGACCCGGAGGTCGCCGGACCGCACCATGTGCTCGGTAACCCCCGTCGTCGGTCCCACCCCCGCAGATTACCTACTCGGGCACCCGGACATGTCGTCGGCCGCCGGGGGTTACCGGCGATCCGGGCTGACCGGCGGATCAGGCTCTGATCCGCGCGTTGGCCGGATCGTAGAGCGGCCGCAACGACACGCGCGCCGGACAGGTCGCCCCGGCGACCTCGACGCTCCATTCGCCGGCGTCCAGCCACGCCTGGTCGACCGGCCGGTCGGCCTCGATCATCGCGAGCCCGACCGCGCCGCCGAGCGTGAAGCCATAGGACGCGGCCCGGATGTAGCCGACCGGCACGCCGTCGCGGCGGACCACCTCGGCGTGAAACATCAGCGGCTCCGGGTCGGTGAGGAGCACCTGCACCAGCCGGCGGGTGGGCGGCCCGGCGGCCTTCTTCGCCAGGACGGCCTCGCGGCCGATGAAGCCGCCGGGCTTGTCCAGGGCGACCGCGAAACCGAGCCCCGCTTCGAGTACCGAATCGGTGTTGTCGATGTCGTGGCCGTAGTCGCGGTAACCCTTCTCCATCCGCAGGCTGGACAGCGCCTTCAGCCCGGCGTGGCGCAGCCCGACCGCGCGGCCGGCCGCGACCACCCGGTCGTAGACGGACACCGCCTGCTCGACAGGGATGTAGAGCTCGTAACCCAGCTCGCCGAGGTAGGTGATGCGGATGCACAGTACCCGGGCGAACCCGAGGTCGATCTCGAACGCGGCCCGGTACGGGAAGGCGTCACCCGACATGTCCGCGCTGGTCACGGCGGCGAGCAGGTCCCGCGACCGCGGGCCCTGGATGTTGATCTGAGCGTAGGCGCCGGTGACGTCGGTGACGAAGGCGTGCGCGTCGCCGAGGTGGCGGCGCATCCAGGTCTCGACGTGCCGGTGCGCGGTGTCGGAGGCGACCACCCAGAACCGGTCGCGGCCGAGCTTGGTGACGGTCAGGTCGGCTTCGATCGTGCCGCGTTCGTTCAGCCACTGGGTGTAGGTGAGGTAGTTGAGGTCGGTGTCGACCCGGTTGGCCGACAGCCGGTCGAGGAACCGCCCGGCGTCGCGGCCCTGCACCAGGAACTTCGACATGAACGACATGTCCATGAGGATCACGCCCTCGCGGCAGGCGTTGTGCTCGGCCTGCCAGTTGCCGAACCAGTCCGGCCGGCCCCAGGTCAGCGCGGGTTCGGCGCCGTCCCACCCGTACCAGTCCGGGTTCTCCCAGCCGCTGACGTCCTTGAAGTACGCCTTCTGTGCGGTGAGCCTGTCGTGCAGCGGCGACAGCTTCGCGCCCCGGGCGGTGCGCATCGACCGGCCCGGGTAGTGGCACTGGTAGACCGTGCCGAGCGCCTCGACCGTCCGCGTGGCCCGGTACTCGGGATTGGCCTGGTAGGGATGCAGGCGGTCGATGTTGATGCCGGTGACGTCGATGTCGGGCCGGCCGTCGACGATCCACTGCGCGAGCGCCCGGCCGATGCCGCCGCCGGTGAGGATGCCGATCGAGTTGAGCCCTGCCGCCACGAAGTAGTTGCGCAGCTCAGGCGCCTCGCCGAAGACCGGTTGCAGGTCGGGCGTGAAGCTCTCCGGGCCGCAGAAGTACGTGCGCACGCCGACCTCCAGCGAGAGCGGGATGCGCTGCATCGCCTTCTCCAGGTAGGGCGCGGTGCGGTCCCAGTCGGGCGGCAGCTCGCCGAAGGAGAAGTCCTGCGGGATCCCGTCGACCCGCCACGGCGCGCAGACCGCCTCGAACAGGCCGAGCATGAGCCCGCCGCCCTCCTCCCGGAAGTAACCGTATGAGGCGGGATCTTCGAGAACGGGCAGCGACCCGTCCACGCCGTCGACCGGCTCGGTGACCAGGTAGTAGTGCTCGGCCGCCTGCAGCGGAATGCTCACCCCGGCCAGCTCGCCGAGCTGGCGGGCCCACATCCCGGCGCAGTTGACCACGTACTCGGCCTCGATGTCACCGTAGGGGGTCCGCACGCCGGTGACCGCGTGGTTCTTCGTGCGGAACCCGGCGGCCGGCACCCCTTCGAGGATCTTCACGCCCCGCAGGCGGGCGCCCTTGGCCAGCGACATGGTCACGTCGACCGGGTTGGCCCGCCCGTCGTCGGGCACGTAGAACCCGGCGAGGACGTCGTCGACGCGGGCGAGCGGAAACAGCTCCTTGACCTCGCCGGGCGAGATCTCGTGCACGTCGACGCCGCAGAGCCGGTTGAACGCCGCCACCCGGCGGTACTCCTCCAGGCGGCCCCGGTCGGCGGCCAGCTCGATGAAGCCGACCTGTTTCAGCCCGGTGGCAAGGCCGGTCTCGGCTTCCAACCGGGCGTACAGGTCGCGGGTGTAGCGGCGCATCCGCGTCGACGTCTCGGACGTCGAGCCGAAGGTCACCATGAGCCCGGCGGCGTGCCAGGTGGTCCCGGAGGTGAGCCGGTCCCGTTCGAGCAGCACCACGTCGGTCCAGCCCAGGTGGGCCAGGTGGTAGGCGACCGAGGTGCCGATGACGCCACCGCCGACGACCACCACGCGCGCGCGGTCCGGCACGGGGACAGGTATCGACATCGGCCGAGTATATGATCTCCGGCCGCGCCTATCCTGCTGGCTATGGCCCCGATCACCGACCCCGATGAGGTCTCCCGCCGACTGGCGGCCGAGTCGCTGGCCGCCGGTGACCCGACCGGCTGGTTCGAACGCCTGTACGTCGCGGCGGAGCAGGGTGACACGGTCGTGCCGTGGGATCGGGGAATGCCGCACCGGTTGCTCGTGGAGTGGGTGGAGGCGCGCGGGCTCACCGGCGGCGGGCGGCGCGCCCTCGTTGTCGGCTGCGGGCTCGGTGAGGACGCCGAGTACATCGCCGGGTGCGGGTTCCGCACGGTGGCCTTCGACGTGTCCGCCACCGCGATCGAGACGGCTCGCACGCGCTTCCCGGGCTCGGCGGTCGAGTACCTCGTCGCGGACGTGCTGGACCCGCCGACCCAGTGGCGTGAGGCGTTCGACCTGGTGGTCGAGAGCTTCACCGTGCAGGCACTCCCACGCCGGGTCCGCCGGCAGGCGACCGCCAACGTCGCCAACCTGGTCGGTCCGGGCGGCACCCTCATCGTCATCTGCTCGGTCTACGACGAGGACGACGGCCCGGACCAGGGGCCGCCATGGCGGCTGACCCGCGCCGAGATCGAGGCGTTCGCGGCCGGCGATCTCCGGCCGGTGCGGATCGAGGAGATCCGGGACGCGGGGCAGCCGACGGTTGGCCGCTGGCGCGCCGAGTTCCGGGCGTGAGCTACCCCTCGCCGCCGGTGGACAGTGCCAGCCGCGGCACGCCCGGCGGGTCGAAGCCGAACACCTGACCGTAGAACGACAGCTCCGCCTCGTGCGCGGCGATGATCGTCGACTCCTTGCGGAAGCCGTGCTGCTCGCCCTCGAACTCCAGGTACGCGTGCGCGATGCCCTTCGCGGCCAGGGCGTCGCGGAACATCAGCGACTGCGACCGGGGGACCACCTGGTCCTCCGACCCCTGCAAGAGCAGCACCGGGCAGGACAGCCGGTCCACATGCGACAGCGGAGACCGTTCGACGTAGAGGTCCCGCGCCTGCGGCAGCGGCCCGACGAGCCCGTCCAGATAGCGCGACTCGAAGTCGTGGGTGTCCGCGACGAACCGCAGCAGGTCGGCGACCCCGAAATACGAGGTGCCGGCGGCGAAGAAGTCGGTGGCGGTCAGCGCCGCGAGCGTGGTCCAGCCGCCGGCGGAACCGCCGCGGATCGCCACCCGGGCGCCGTCGGCGTCGCCCCGGTCGACCAGTGCCTGCGCCGCGGCCACGCAGTCCTCGACGTCGACGACGCCCCACCGCCCGTTGAGCAGTTGCCGGTACGCGCGCCCATAGCCCGACGAGCCGCCATAGTCGACGTCGACGACGCCGATCCCCCGACTGGTGAAGTACGCGACGTCGAGGCGGAGCACGGGCAGCGACTGTCCGGTCGGACCACCGTGCACGAATACGACATACGGCGGCTTCGCGCCCTCGGGCGCCCGCGCCTGCGGGTTGCGCGGCGCGAAGATGTGGGCGTGCACCATCCGCCCGTCCCGGCCGGGCAGCGCCTCGGACCGCGGTAGCGGCAGGTAGGCCGGGTCGGGGATCTGCTCGACCGAGGCGCGCAGCCGGTCCACGGCGCCGGAGCCGGTGTCCACGCGGACAAGCGTCGGCGGCTCCTGTGCACTGCCCGCCACGCCGAAGACGCCGCCGGCTCCGGCCGTGAGGACGGGCGACCAGACGGTGAAGGGCGTGTCGAGATCCGTCAGCGTACAGGTCGCCGGGTCGAGGACGCCGAGCGCGTGCGTCCCGGTGCCGTGTATCGCGGCGAGCCGACCGTCGCCGAGCACGGCGTAGGACGTGAAGCCCAACACCCACATCGGGAAGGCGAACTCCTCCGCACGGGGGGAGAGGGCCTGTGCCTCGCCGCCGAGGCCGACACGGTACAGGTTCCACCAGCCGCTGCGGTCGGAGATCGCGTACAGCGTCGCGTCGTCGGCCCACTCCGGTTGCAGCACCGACTCCTCCGGCCCGCCGAGCAGCGTCCGGACGTCCGTGGCCACGCCGCCGTCGAGGCGGGCCACCCGCAGCTCCGTGCCGTCCCAGGGCATGCGCGGGTGGTCCCACGCGATCCACGCGATCCGGTCGCCGCCGGCGGAAACCCTCGGGTACGCGAGGAAGTCGCTCCCACCCGCCACCTCGCGTACCCGGGTGGGGTCGTCCGCGGCGCTGCCGTCCAGCGGCACCGCCACGATGTGCCGGGTCACCCGGCCCTCGTGGTGTGCCTCCCGGACGCACAGCACCTCGGCGCCGTCGCCGGCCAGCACCGGGTCGGCGTAGCGTAGCGCGGCCGGCTCGGCGGGCGCCGGCGTGAGCGGCCGCGGCTCGGCCGCTGCGTCCGCCAGCAGGTAGAGGCGCTGGTCGTCCCAGTGTGCGAAGACCAGCGCCGGGCCGTCCGCACCCGGCACCGGCAGCCACGCCCTGCCGCCGTACTCGTGCACCCGGCTGCGCGCGTGCCACGGCTGCGGCAGGGCGTCCACCACGGTGCCGTCGGCGCGGCGGCGGACCACGGTGGCCCGCCCGCCCTCGGACGGCCGGGTCTCGCCCCACCAGACCTCGTCTCCGATGGCGGCGACGAACCCGAGCGTCACGCCCGAGCGGGCCAGGTCGGCGGCGCCGATCGGCGATGGCCATTCACCGTAGGGCAGTTCGCGCACGTGTCCTCCGTAGTCGAGTCGGATCGCCAGGCCGTCAGCTGGTCAGGCCGGCGCGGTCGAGCAGGTAGGCGGTCAGCGGGGCGTACAGGTCCGGCGAGACGTTGTCGTCGAGCGGCACGCAGACCAGCACCCGGCCCTCCGCCTCCCCGACGAACAGCGCCGGGTCGTTGCAGTCGGCGAACCCGACCGCGTCGATGCCGGCCTGCCCCGCGGCGCCGGCCCACCCGTGGTCGGCGACGACGAGATCCGGCGGCGCCTCGCCGGCCGCGTCGAGCGCCGCGAGGATCGCCCGCATGGGCAGCGGCGAGTGGGTGTGGTGCAGCGTGGGGGTGGGGCCGGCGAGCACGGCCACGTCGTCGAGGTAGCGGAGCATGCCGCGCTGGTGGCCGTAGGCGGGGTCGTCCGGGTGCTGCCAGCCCGCCGCCGGGGTGAGCAGGGTGCAGCCGGCGGCGCGCAGGCCCAGGGCCACCGCGGTGTGGATGGGCCGCAGCCCGACCGGGTGCCCGGTGGCCACCAGTACCCGTTCGCGCCGCTCGGCGGCCTCGCGGATCCGCGCCGCCATCGCCTCCAGCCGGTCGATGGTCCGGTCCGGGTCGATGGTGTCGGGGCCGCGGGTGTGGTCGGGGTCGGGGTTCACGCCGCAGCGCTCGACCATGAGGGCCAGCACGTCCGCGAAGGTCCAGGCGCCCCGCGGTTCGAGGCCGAACAGGTACAGCGGTTCCCGGTTGCTCATCTTGCGGAAGTTGTTCAGATTGTTGTCGCGCGGCGTGGCGACGTCACCGGCGATGCGTGAGGTGACGAGGTACGCGCGCAGCTCCTCGCGGGTGGGCGTCTGGGTTGCTGTGGTCACCTGCCAACCCTAGCCAGATCACCGAGCCCGAGCCGGACGGCGCCCCGCCACGTCCGACCCGGTGTTCCCGCCGCCGCTGCCCCCGTCAGGCGGTTGGCCGCGAGCCGACGTGACCGTCTGGCGTGACGGTCGCGGACCGCAGTGGCCGCCCGACGTCGTCGAGATGGCGTAGGGCCTGGGCATAGGAGCGCATAAGCGTGGTTTCGCAGTACCCGAGATCGTGCTGCCGGCAGAATGCTCTGACAAGGGGTTGGGCGCGCCGCAGGTTCGGGCTGGGCATGCTGGGAAACAGGTGGTGCTCGATCTGGTAGTTCAGGGCGCCCAACGCGACGTCGACCAGCGGCCCGCCGCGGACATTACGGGACGTGAGCACCTGCCTGCGCAGGAAGTCGGTCTGATCGTCGGCATCCAGCATCGGCATGCCCTTGTGGTTGGGGGCGAACGAGCACCCGAGGTAGAGCCCGAACAGCCCCTGCTGGACCAGGACGAACATCGCCGCCTTGGCGGGGGAGAGCACCAGCAGCACGGCGCCGAGGTATCCGGCGAGGTGCATGCCGAGCATGAGCGCCTCCCACGTGCGGTTGCGCATCCCGGGCCGCATGAGCGCCCGGACGCTGGAGAGGTGCAGCTGCACCGCCTCCAGCAGCAGCAGCGGAAAGAACAGGTACCGCTGGTGTCGGGCGATGAACCGGATCACGCCCCGCTTGGCGCGTGCCTGGCCGGTGGTGAACGCCAGGGCGCCGATGGCGATGTCGGGGTCCTTGTCCTCCTGGTTGGGGTGGGCGTGGTGGCGGTTGTGTTTGTCGACCCACCAGCCGTAGCTCAGCCCGATGCCCAGGTTGCCGTGCAGGAGCCCGACGACGTAGTTGGCCCGCTTCGAGCGGAAGATCTGACGATGACCCGCGTCATGCCCGATGAAGCCCATCTGGGTGAAGACGACCGCCAGAAAGCCGGCCACCGCGAGCTGCCACCACGAGTCACCCAGCAGCGCGAACGCCGTCCAGCCGGCCACCAGCAACGCGCCGGTCACGGCGATCTTCGGTAGGTAGTAGTCGGGCCGCCGATCGAGCAGGCCGGCTTGTTTGACCTGCCGCATGAGATCGGCGTAGTCGCTGCCGCGGCGCGGCTCGGCGGACCGGTACGGCGTCGGCGCGTACCGCTTGGATCCGGCGCCGGCGGATACTGATGCGATCATCGTCTCCCGTGCTTCACATCGTCACAGAGCTGGTGATGTGCCGCCGGGGTCTGGGGCGACCGGTCCGTCCCCACCCATGCCACGTCGTTGATGCGACGAATCGGGGGATCTGCTGTCGATGGTAGCGCCCCGGAGGCGGTCAGCCGGCCGGCAGGTGGGGCGTACGGTGAGGGTTGGCCGCGGCGCTGGTCTGCGCCGACGAGCTGAAGGATTCGAGACGTGGAACTGATTCGTGAGCAGCGGTTGGCCGAGACGTTCGTCGAGCTCGCCGATACGCTTGTCGCCGACTTCGACGTGGTCGAGTTCCTGCACACGCTGGCATACCGGTGTGTGGAGCTGGTCAGCGTGCAGGCCGCCGGGCTGATGCTCGCCGATCAGCGTGGCGAGTTGCGGGTCGTCGCCGCCTCCGACGAACAGGCCCGGCTGCTGGAGCTGTTCGAGCTGGAAGCCGACCAGGGGCCGTGCGTGGCCTGCTACCACGCCGCAAGCCCGGTGGCCGACATCCACCTCGATCCGGCGGACGGGCGCTGGCCCGCCTTCACCGAACGGGCCCTGGCGGCCGGCTTCCGCGCCGTCCATGCCCTGCCGCTGCGGCTGCGCAGCGATGTCATCGGCGTGCTCAACCTGTTCGGCACGGCGCCGGTTGCGCTGGATGCGCAGAACATACAGGTGGCTCAGGCCCTGGCCGACGTGGCGACCATCGGGCTGCTGCAGGAACGCGCGATCCGCCAGCGGGAGATTCTCGCCGAACAGCTCCAGGGCGCACTCAACAGCGGGGTCCTCATCGAACAGGCCAAAGGGGTGCTCGCCGAGCGCCTCGGCCTGGACATGGACGCGGGGTTCCGCGTCCTGCGCGAGCACGCCCGCCGCACCAACCGCCGCCTCACCGACGTCGCCCGGGACGTCATCACCGGTCAGCTGAGCTCTGACCGGCTCCGTGGCTGACGACGCGTCATCGGAGTATCGATGTGGCGAGGTCTGGCACCGGGACGGCTGCGCCGCCGGCTGAGCGCGACGGTGAGGTCGGGCCCCGCAGCACAGGGCAGCGTTGCGGGGCCCGAGCACCGTGGCGCCGCGTGGGCGCCGCCCGGGTCGCGCACGACCCGGGAGTACGAATCAGATCGCGCGGACCGCTTCGGCCTGCGGGCCCTTGTTGCCCTGCACGACGTCGAACTCGACCCGCTGGTTTTCCTGCAGCTCGCGGAAGCCGTCGGCCTGGATCGCCGAGTGGTGCACGAACACGTCGGGGCCGTCGCCGTCGACGCTGATGAAGCCGAAACCCTTGTCGGCGTTGAACCATTTCACGGTACCGATGGCCACGTGATCTCTCCTCTTGCACGGATGGAGGCCCTCGCACGCCGCGGGGCCCAGGGTGGGCCGTCTCGAGCAGCGGCAGACCAACGGTGAATCCGAAAGGAGACCGATCCCGGCGGGCAGCCGGGCAGGAACGCAACCACAAACAAGAAACTGCACCGCCCACCCTACACGCCCGTACCGGAAAACGTCTTGTCGGTCCGGCAGCGCCTCACCTACGGTCTGTCGGGCCGCGCCACCGGCGGCCATGGAGATCGCCGGGCCGACGCGTGCCCGGCCCGGACAGGAGCGACGATGCAGCAGGTCAGTAAGCGGCTCATGAACTGGGCGAGCATCATCGAGCCCGGCACCCTGGCGCAGGCGCAGGCGACCGCATCGCTGCCGTTCATCTTTCCGCATGTGGCGCTGATGCCGGACGCGCATCTGGGCAAGGGCGCCACGGTCGGTTCGGTGATTCCCACGCTCGGGGCGATCATTCCGGCCGCCGTCGGGGTGGACATCGGATGCGGCATGGCCGCCGTCCGCACCCAGTACCACCGCGACGAGCTGGGCGGCGACCTGTCCACGCTCCGCGAGGCGATCGAGCGCGCCGTGCCGCTGTCGGCCGGCTCCTACAACACGGCACTGACCGACACCGCCGGGCAGCGGGTCGAGCAGCTCACGAAGGCCGCGGAGAAGGCCGGGTTCGATCCGGGGCGGTACGCGGGGAACTGGCAGCTCCAGCTCGGATCGCTGGGCTCGGGAAACCACTTCATCGAGGTGACCGTGGACGAGAACGGGGCGGTCTGGCTGTTCCTGCACTCCGGCTCGCGTGGCGTGGGCAACAAGATCGCCACGCACCACATTCGGGTTGCCCAGGAGGCGATGAAGCGGTGGTGGATCCAGCTGCCGGACGCCGACCTGGCGTATCTGGTGGAAGGCACGGACGAGTTCTGGGCCTATATTCGGGAGCTGCGCTGGGCGCAGGAGTTCGCGCTGGCCAACCGGGACGAGATGATGGACCGGGTGTTGGCCCGCTTCGCGGAGTGGCACGGCCCGGTCGACGAGCTCGAGCGGGTCCAGTGCCACCACAACTACACGACCCGGGAGAAGCATTTCGGCAAGGAGGTGTGGCTGTCCCGCAAGGGGGCCATCGACGCGGCGGAGGGCGTGCCCGGCCTGATTCCCGGTTCGATGGGCGACGCCTCATACGTCGTGGTCGGCAGGGGCAACCGCCTCGCGCTCAACTCGTCTCCGCACGGCGCCGGCCGTAACTACTCCCGGTCGGCCGCTCGCAAGGCGTTCACCCGGGAACAGCTTCGGGTGGCGATGACCGGGATCGAATACCGCGACACGGACGCGTTCATCGACGAGATCCCGCAGGCATACAAGCCGATCGACACGGTCATGCGGGATGCCGCCGACCTCGTCGAGGTCCGCCACACGCTGCGGCAGATCGTCAACGTCAAGGGCGATTGAGGGTACGCGAAGAGGCGGCACGGCCCGCGCGACCACTACGCTCGTGGGCGTGCGGTCGCCTGGTCCCCTGGTCGGTCGGCGAGCTGAGCTCGGCCTTCTGCACGACGCGGTCGACGCGCTCGCCGCCGGCCGGGGCGGCGCCGTCTGGATCGACGGTGAGCCCGGCATCGGCAAGTCCGCTCTGGTCACCGACGGGCTCGGCCGGGCCCGACGCGCTGGGTTTCAGGTCGGATCGGCACTGGCCGACGAGCTGACCATGCGCTTTCCGCTCCGGGCGGTGCTGGACTGCCTGGGCATCGAGTCGCGGTCGGCCGATCCGGTCCGGGTGGGCATCGCGGCCGCGCTGCGCGCGCAGCAGCCGGCCGGGCTGATCGGTGCAGTCAACCCGGTGTCGGGCGCGACGGAACTGCTGCTGGGCATGGTGGATCAGGTGTGCGCGGCCGGCCCGCTGGTCCTCGCGATCGATGATCTCCAGTGGGCCGACGAGGCGAGCCTGACACTCTGGCGCCGCCTCGTCCCGGCTGTGCCGCAGCTCCCGCTGCTACTGGTCGCCGCGTCGCGGCCGGTGCCCCGCCGCGACGACGTGACCGGGCTGCGGCAGGAGATCGTCGACGGTGGTGGCGTGGTGATCCCACTCGGCCCGCTCGCGCCCGCGGACGTCGGCGAGCTGATCGCCTCACTGATCGGGGCGCCCCCGGGCCGGTCGCTGCGCCGGTTGACCGACCGGGCCGCGGGCAACCCGCTGTACCTGCGGGAGACGGTCGACGCTCTGCTACGCGAGAAGGTCGTACATGTCGCCGGCGGCACCGCCGAACTGGCGACCGACGGGTACGAGCCGCCCCCGACCCTCACCGCGGCGATCAGCCGGCGGCTCGGCTTCCTGTCCGATCGGGCCGGCGAGATGTTGCGGGTGGCGGCGCTGCTCGGCCGGGAGTTCGAGGTCGCCGAGGTCGCGGCCGTCACCGGCGTGCCGGCGGACCGGCTCGCCCCGGTCGTCGAGGAGGCGGTCGCCGCCGGTGTGCTGGCCGGGGTCGGCGAAGGCCGGACGGCGTTCCGGCATCCGCTGATCCGGCAGGCGTTCCACGACCGGGTGCCGGCAACCGTGCGGTCGGGGGTGCACCGGCACGCCGCCCGGGCCCTCGCCGAGGCGGGTGCGCCGGCGCAGCAGGTCGCGGCCCACCTCGTGTCGACCACGGGCGTCGACGGCTGGGTGGTGGACTGGTTGGCCGGGGCCGGGCCGGGGCTGACCAACACCGCTCCGCAGATCGCCGTCGAGCTGCTCCAGCGGGCCGTCGACCAGACTCCGGCCGACGATCCGCGCCGGGACAGGCTCGTGGCGATGCTGTCCAAGGTGCTTCAGCGGCTCGGCCGCGACGCCGACGCCGAACAGTACGCCCGCCTGCTGCTGACCCAGGCCCGCGACCCGGACCTGGTCGCCGAGGCCCGCTGGATGCTGGCGTACGTGCAGGAGCGCACCGGGCGCCCGGAGGCGGTCGGCACGATCGACGAGGCCCTCGCCGATCCCGCCCTACCCGGCGTGTGGCGGGCCCGGATGCAGGCGCTGCTGGCCATGGTGCAGGGCGACGTCCTCGGCGACCCCGACCTGGCCGAGGCGACCGCGAGACACGCGCTGGCCCAGGCAGAAGCTGCCGGCGACCGGTTTGCCATGGGCTACGCGCTGCACTGCATGTCCTGGGTGCGCGGGATGCGCCGGGACAACACTCCGCAGGTGGCGCTCATCGACCGGGCGCTGGCCGTGCTCGACGACGACCTCGAACAGGTCCACCTCCGCCTGATCCTGCACCACAACCGGATGTACGCGCTGACAATCCTGGACCGGATCGCCGACGCCGCCGACGAGCTGGCCCGGGCCCGTCGCCTGGCCGAGCGCGTGGGCAACGTCCAGATGGGCGGCGTGATCCACCTGACCTCAGCCGTTCACTACGTCTGGACCGGCCGCTGGGACGACGCGCTCGCCGAGCTGGACGCCATGCCGGATGATCCGAAGGGCGTCATGCTGCTGGTCAGCGCCGGGGTCAAGGCGCTCGTGGCGGCCCGCCGCGACGACCGTCCCGCGGCCCGGCGGTGGCTGGCGGCCGTCCCGGAGCTGCCCAGCCGGGACGCCGCAGTCCAGCTGCGCGACAACTGCCACTTCCTGCTGGCGGCGCGCGCCGTGACCGCCGAGCGGGACGGCAACATGCACGAGGCCCTCGCGGCGGTCGCCACGGTGCTGACCCCGGAGTTCGGTCAGATGACCCTGCGGTACTGGCTGCTGCCCGACGTGGTCCGGCTCGCCCTCGCCGTCGGCGACCTCGACACGGCCGCCGCCGCGGTCAAGGTCGCCGAGGCGGAGGCTGCCGACGAGAGCGCGGCGGGCAAGGCCGCCGCCGCCGGCCACTGCCGCGGGCTGCTGGCCGGCGACCCCGCACCGGTGCTGGCGGCGGCCTACCACTACCGCGCCGTCGGCCGCACCGTGGAACTGGCGCGCGCGCTCGAGGACGGCGCGGTGCTGCTGGCCGCAGGCGGGGACACCGGCGCTGCCCGCGCCCCGTTCACCGAAGCCGTCGAGATCTACACCGGCCTGGGCGCGGCCTGGGACGTGCGCCGCGCCGACACCCGGATCCGGCCCTACGGGGTGCGCCGCGGCGCCCGTGGGCCCCGGCGGCGCCCGACCCACGGCTGGACGGCGCTGTCACCCACCGAGCTCACGGTCGCGCGGCTGGTCGCCCGCGGCATGTCCAACCCGGACATCGCGGCCGAGCTGCTGCTGTCCCGGCGTACGGTGCAGTCGCACGTGTCCAACATCCTGATGAAGCTGGACGCGCACTCCCGGGTCGAGATCGCCCGGGAGACCACGCGTCATTGAGCGGCCTGCCGTCACCGGCCGCCGCGGCGGGCGCCCATGTGGCTGCGGGCGGAGAACGCTGCCGCGCCGGAGGGTCGGGCAGGTGTCGCGGCCGCCGTGCGGCCGCCCGCGCCGGAGCCCGACCGCGTCGCGGACGCCGCGTGCGCTGACCTGGCTGCGACGCGCGGCGCCGCGGACGACGCCGTGGCGTTTCGACGGGAGCGGCCGTGTCGTGACGCGTCGGTCGGGTCCTCAACCGGTGGTGTGACGTACGACCGTTGACCCGGGGCGAGCCGGGTGAGCAGCGGATGGCCGGGCCGCAGGCGCGTGGTCGTCGGCGCGACACCCGCCTTGCGGGTCAGCTCGCGGACGTCGTTGACCTGATCGTCGGTCATGAGGGTGACGACCGTTCCCTGGGCGCCGGCGCGCGCCGTGCGGCCGGAGCGGTGCAGGTACGCCTTGTGCTCGATCGGCGGATCGGCGTGGATGACGAGGGTGATGTCGTCGACGTGGATGCCGCGGGCCGCGATGTCCGTCGCCACCAGCGTTTTCGCGCTGCCGTCGGAGAAGGCGAGCAGGTTGCGGCTACGCGCGGTCTGGGCCAGGTTGCCGTGCAGCTCCACGGCCGGCACCCCGGCGGCGACGAGCCGGCGGGCCAGCACCTTCGCCCCTCGTTTGGTGCGGGTGAACACCAGCGTGCGACCCGGCGCGGCCGCGAGATCGACCAGGACCGGAAGCCGGTCGTCGTGGCTCACGTGCAGCACGTGGTGCGACATCGCCGCGACCGGCGACAGCGACGAGTCGACGCTGTGGGTGACCGGGTCGGTGAGGAACTGCCGCACGAGGACGTCGACCCCGGCGTCGAGCGTCGCGGAGAACAGCAGCCGCTGGCCGGACCGCGGGGTCTGCTCGAGCAGCCGCCGAACGACGGGCAGGAAGCCGAGGTCGGCCATGTGATCGGCCTCGTCGAGCACCGCTATCTCGACCGCGTCGAGCCGCGCGTGGCCCGACCTGACGTGGTCGGCGAGCCGGCCCGGGCAGGCCACGAGAATGTCCACGCCGGCGCGCAGGCCGGAGATCTGGGGGTTTGCGCTCACCCCGCCGAAGACGGTCAGGGTACGCAACGACAGCGCCCGGGCAAGCGGGGCGATGGACGCCTCGATCTGGGTGGCGAGCTCGCGGGTGGGGGCCAGGATGAGCGCACGCGGACGACCGGGCCGGCGTGGCGAGGGGCTGCCCGCCAGCCGGGTCAGGAGGGGCAGCGCGAACGCGTACGTCTTGCCCGAGCCGGTGCGGCCCCGGCCGAGCACGTCGCGCCCGGCCAGCGCGTCGGGCAGCGTCGCGGCCTGGATGGGAAACGGCGTGGTGATGCCGGCGGCGGCGAGGGCCCGGGTGAGGACGGCGGGCACGCCGAGGTCGGCGAACGTGGATGAAGGCGTGGTGTGTGGGCGGCGTGCCGCCATGAAGTCTCCGAACGTGGAAGGGTCGTCCTGCCCGGCGCAGACCTCGGCGGTCGCGGCGCGTGGTGGTCGACATAGAACACGGCTCGAGGCAGAACTGTGCGAGCCGTGCCCCCAAGCCTACCTGACCATCCCGCGCGGGCGGGCCGGGTGCCGATTCGGCCGTGCGCGTCACGCACCGAGAGCGATGAAGGACAGACCCGTCGCGAGGGCGACCGGATCGTCGCCGCTCTCGGTGCGGGCCTCGCTGAGTGCCTCGGGGAGCGTCGCGCCGGCGGCCAGCCGGGCGTGCAGAGCGATCATCAACGGCACGGCGGCCGAGTCGTTCACGGCTACGACGCTGGCGACGATGCCGGCCGCCCCGAGCGGCACCAGGCCGGCGACGAGGCCGAGCAGCTCGTCGGCGCCGACCGGCTTCGCGACCCCCGACTCGCAGCTGGACAGGATCAGCCAGTGCGGGGCGCGGCGCAGGCGCTCGAAGTCGTGCACGGTCAGCGGCCCGTCGTCGAGGCGCAGCGCCGAGAACAGGGGGCTGTCGGCGCGGAAGGTGCCGTGCGCGGCGATGTGTGCCAGCCATGCCCCGTCGAGGGCCGCCAGCACCCGGTCCACCGTCGCCGAACCACTGCCGAGGACGGTCGCACCCGGGTAACGCTCCGCCAGCCGCGGCACCTCGGCGCCGCCGGTCGCGAGGTCCGGACCGAAGACGAGCGCGACCCGCCGCCGGGTCGGTGGGCGCAGGCGCCGCGCCCGCAGCCAGGTGGTCGCGGACGGCGCGACGGTGACGATCCGCTTGCGCAGTGCCGGCAGCAGCCCCCACGGCACCGCGTGCAGCCGTCCGGGCGGGACGACGACCACCGGGCTGTCGCCCAGAGCGGCCGCCGCCGGCCCCAGCAGCACCGTTTCCAGGTGCTGCCCCACCTGATCGAGCAGCTCGTCGGCGCGTGCGGCGGGCTGCCCCTGCGCCAGCCACCGCAGCCGGAAGCGGGCCGCCGCCACGGAGCGTTCGGCGTCGGCCACCGTGCCGGCCGGATAGTGCCGGATCCGCCCGCCGGCGACCACCACCGCGTGCAGCAGCCCGTCCACCTCGACCAGCTCGACCAGCCGCGCGTCGCCCAGCGCGGCGTGCAGGGCGTCCACGTCGAAGCGCTCGGCCGCGCCGGCCACCGCCCCCCGGGCGTGCAACGTCCGCGCCCGTACCGCCTCCTCCAGGCGGCGGCGTTCGCGCTCCAGGGCCCCGACGCCCCGGCCCTCCCTGGTCGAGTCGGGCTGCGCCGCGTCGCCCGTCCGCGCGATCTCCAGCCGGCGTACCACCTGGCGCAGCGCGGCCAGCTCGGCGACCACCTGCGGGTCCTGCGGCGGTCGTACCGGCGGAACGGCCAGCGCGGTCGCCCGCCAGCGCTCGCTCCAGGCGAGCAGCCGGCGGGCGTCCCGGCGCCGCAGCGCGTTGCGCTGGGCCAACGCGGCCAGTTCGCTGCCGTGCGCCGTGGCGTACGCCCGCAGTTCCGTCGCGCCGAGGGTCATCCGGTACTCGTCGAGCGTGTCCAGTCCCCGGGCACAGGCGGCGAGCGTGCCCCGGACCTGCCCCCGCGCATCCGACCGCAACGCCTGCGCGAGCCAGGCCGTGCTGCGGGCGAGGGGAGGGCCGCCGTGCCGGGGCCGCGCCGCCCGCTCCAGGTGCTTGTCGGCCTCCGCCGGGCGTCCGCACTCCAGCGCGAGCCGGCCCGCGAGCAGGTGCGCACCGGCCGCCTCGCCCGTGCGCAGCTGGTCCATCCACTCGGCGAGCCGGGTGGCCTGCCGGAGCAGCCCCAGGCTGTGCTCACCCTCCGCGTACCGGGCCCGCAGCACGGCGAGGCCGGCCCTGGTCGCCCACCAGTCCCGGCGTTGGCTTCGAAAGAGCCGGCGCGCCCCTTCGCCGCGTTCGCGGGCCGTCGGCGCGTCGGCGGCGGCCAGGGCGGCCGTCGCGGCGGCGAAGAGCAGCTCGGCCTTCTTGGCGGCCGGACCGCCGCCGGACTCCAGGAGGGCCGCCGCGGCGTCCGCCTCCCGCAGGGCCTCCCCGGTGAGGCCGGCGGTGAGCAGCACGGCACACCGGTCGATGGCGAGGTCGGGCATCGGGATGCCGAGCGCGTCGTAACGCTGCCCGGCCTCGTCGAGGTACGCCAGCGCGGCGGGCAGGTGCCCGCGGGCGAACGCGGCCAGGCCCAGGTTGTGCCTGGCCTGCGCGTGCTCGAACTCCTGACCGCTGGCGGCGAAGAGCCGCTCGGCGACGGTGAAGTCCTCCTCGGCCCGCCGGGTCGCGCCGAGTGCGAGATGGACGAACCCCCGGTACGCCAGCGACCGGGCTTCCCAGACGGTGTCACCGGCGCGGCGTAGCCGGGTCACGGCCTCGCGCAGATCGTGCAGCGACTCGTCGTAACGGCCGAGCACCATCAGCACGTCCGCGCGCCGGAGCAGGACGCGCCCCGACAGCACGCCGCGGCTGTGGCGTACGGCGAGATCGAGCGCGGCCAGCCCTTGCCGTCCCCGGCCCGCCCGCGCCAGCGTGGCACCCAGGCTGGCCAGCACGTCGGCCTCACGTTCCCGGCTACCCGACGATCGCGCCAGCCGCAGCGCAGCGCGTAGCTCGCTAACCGCCGACCGCACGTCGCCGAGCTCGCGTAGGCCGATCCCCGCTGCCTGCCGGGCCAGCGACGCCTCGAACGGCGGCGGCCGGCCGGCGAGGACCGACCGTGCCGCCGCGACGGCGTCGTGCGGGCGGGACAGGGCTAGCGTCAGTAACTCATCCGACGCTTTCTCGACACGCCCGCCCGCGGTCGGCACATTGGTGATGGTAGCCGTGGCCAGAGGCGACCTTTCGTGATCCACATGTCCAAAGGGGAGCATCATGGCGCAGCAGGCCCAGGAACCAGTCACGCCGCGGAGCCGGCAGGAGTCCCAGATCCAGCTGATTCTCGACGCTTTCGGCGACGAGGTCGACGTGCATCCGCCGGACTGGCGTGAGTCCGAAGAACCCGTTTTCCTGTACCGACGGGGAAGCGTGCTGTGCCGGGACAGCGACCTGCCGCGGGTGCGCGAGCTCTTCCCCGACGACGACCCCCGGGGCATCCACGGCGACGCGATCAACGGACTGACCCGCTACGTGCCGCCCTACCGGTTCCCGGACGACTACCGACCGCCGGAGGGTATTTCGCCGACCCAGCAGCTGCTCGCCTACATCGACGCGCGGCTGGGTGCCGGCGTGTGCACGCCGGACCACCTGGTCTACGTCTGCCCGGTCAGCCCGTGCCCGGCCACCGAGCCGGAGTCGGTCGGGCCCTGGGCCGAGCCCGAGCCCGGCGTGTCGACCGAATGCTGTGACGGCCGGGGGGTGAAGGTGAGCGTCGTCGATGTCGCCTGGGCCGACGCGCCCAACGCGCCCTGGCTCGACGGCGTCACGGGCGATGCGGCGACGCCGTACGGCACGGACGGCACGATCCTGCCCTATGCCGGGCACGGCACCTTCATCGCCGGTGTGATCCGGTGCATCGCGCCGCGAACCGAGGTGTACGTCGAGGGGGTCTTCACCAGGGCGGGTGCCACGTTCGAGTCCGACCTCGTACGGCAGCTCGACGAGGCGCTGCTGAAGAACCCCGACATCATCAGCCTCTCGGCCGGCACGCCCACGCGCAACGACCTGTCGCTGATGGGCTTCGACGTGTTCTTCGAAGAGCGGCTCAGCAAGCGCAAGGGCCTGCTGCTGGTCGCGGCGGCCGGAAACGACGGCGTCCGGAAACCGTTCTACCCGGCCGCGTCCCCGGGCACCGTGTCGGTCGGCGCCCTGGCGCCCAGCGGGCGCGCCCGTGCCGGGTTCAGCAACTACGGCGGGTGGGTCGACGTCTACGCACCCGGCCAGGACCTCGTCAACGCGTACCTGAACGGGGTCTTCATCTGCCGCGAGCACCCGTACATCGGCGAGCGGCGGGAGTTCGCGGGCATGGCCCGGTGGAGCGGCACCTCCTTCGCCACGCCACTGGTGACCGGCCTGATTGCCGCGCGGATGTCGGTCACCGGCGAGAACGCGCGGGAAGCGGCCCGTTCCCTGCTGCGCCTGGCGCACCGCCGGGCGGTTCCGGGGGTGGGCGCCGTGCTGCTGCCCGAAGACGCCTGTGCCGACGTCGGGGAATGCTGCGAGGACCGGTGTGCCGCGGGCGGGGCGTATAGCGTGGGCTGATGGAGGCGGTGGACCTCGCGGACTACCGCGAGGCCGTGGCCCGGCTGTACCTGTCCGCCGGCGGGCTCGCCGAGTTCCGGGCCGGGCGTGACACACTGTTCGCCAGCCATCCGCAGTCGCCGATCCCGCCGGGCGAGCGGGCCGGGTTCCGGGGGCTGCGGTACTTTCCGCCGGCCGACGACGCGATCGTGGAGGTGGCGCTGCGCGAGGAGCCCGGCCGGTTGGAGATCGATACCGGCGGGCCGGACGGAGTTGTCCGCTATGACCGGGTCGGTGTGCTCGACGCACCGTGGGGGCCGCTCTCGCTGTGGTGGATCGCCGCGTACGGTGGCGGTCTGTTCCTGCCGCTGCGCGACGCCACCAGCGGGCGCGAGACCTACGGCGGAGGCCGATACCTCACCGATACCGCGAAGGGCACCTTTGGCCGGGGAGTGCAGGTGCTGCCAGCCGGCCGGGTGCGGCTCGACTTCAACTACGCCTACAACCCGTCGTGCGCGTATGACAGCAGGTGGGCGTGCCCGCTCGCGCCTCGTGACAACTGGCTGAGCGAGCCGGTGCGCGCCGGCGAGCTCAGCTATCCGTGAGTGTGAGCGGAATCCCACGACCTCGCCCGATTCGCCGGCTAGAGTGGGCCACTGAAGGGGAGTAGTCCTTCGCCGGTCGTCGACATGCTGGAGCTCTCGCGGGTTCCCGGTGGCCGGGCCCCGCAGGGGGTGGGCGAGACCTTCGATCCACAGGTGACGTGTGCGTCGCCGCGGGTCGAGGTCTCCGGTGTTCCCCGGGAGTTCGGCCCGGCCGCGGCGCGGGAGGGAACGACCGGCTCCTCATGATTCATTTCATACTTCTTCTCGCGTGCGCCGCGGTGATCTACCGTGCCTGCGAGTGGTTCGTCAACGCGGTCGAGTGGCTGGGGCAGCGTCTGCAGGTCGGGCCGCTCGCAGTCGGCACGATTCTCGCCGCGTTCGGCACCGCGCTGCCCGAAAGCGTGGTCACCTTCGTGGCGGTGGTGTTCGGCGGCAGCGAAGCGCAGAAGGATATCGGCGTCGGTGCGGCCATGGGCGGCCCGCTGGCGCTGGCCACGGTCGCCTACGGGGTGACCGGCTGGATGATGCTGGCCCGCCGCCGCGCCCGGGCCATGGTGCCGGCCGGCGGGCAGGGTCGACCAGGCCGGGGGGACGGCGAGGTAGCAGGGGCCGGGGACGGGCAGGACGTCGGCGACGTCGAGAAACTGGCCCGTGACCAGCGCTGGTTCCTGGCGATCTTCGTCGTCAAGGTCGCGCTCGGACTGGTGGCGTTCGCGGTCAAGCCGTGGCTCGGTCTCCTGTTCTTCGCCGCGTACGCGGTCTACTTCTGGCGGGAGATCCGCGGCGGCGGCGAGCACGGTGACGGCGCCGACCTGGCGCCGTTGTTCCTGCAGCGGCGCCGGGCGAACCCGGCCACCTGGGCCGTGGCCGCCCAGACCCTGATCACGCTGGCGATCATCTTCGTGGCGTCGCAGCTGTTCGTGCACCAACTCGATGCGATCGGGCCGATGCTCGGCCTGCCCGCGGCGGTGACTGCGCTGCTGCTGTCGCCGATCGCCACCGAACTGCCCGAGATCATGAATGCCCTCATCTGGGTACGCCAGGGCAAGACACCGCTCGCGCTGGCCAACATCTCCGGGGCAATGATGATCCAGGCGACCGTGCCGTCCGGCCTCGGTCTGCTGTTCACTCCGTGGCGCTTCGACACGGCCCTGCTGATCTCGGGCGTGGCCACCATGGCCGCGATCGTGTACCTGCTGGGTCTGCTGCGGACCGGGAGGTTCGGCGCCAAGGGGCTGTCGTTCGCGGCCCTGTTCTACGTCGCCTTCGCGGCCTGCCTCATCCCGGTGCTGGTCTGACAGCCCGGGTTCGATGATCATCCCGCACTACGTAAGGTGACCTTCGTGCGCGCTGCCTTCCTCAGGTCCGGCGGACGGACCGCGGCCGCCGGCCTGGCCGCGGTGGTCGCGGTGCTGCTGGTCGGGCTGCCGGCGTCGCCGGCGTCGGCCCACGCCCGGCTGATACGCACCGACCCCGCCGAGAACACCACCGTCGCCAACCCGGTCACGGCGATCACGCTGACCTTCAACGAGCCGGTCAAGCAGCGCTCCACGACCGTGGCGGTGTCCGCGAGCGACGGCTCGTCGTACAGCGAAGGAGATCCTCGCGTCGTCGACACGGCGGTCATCCAGGCCGTCCGCCCGGTACCGGCGGGCGAAGTGCGGGTGGTGTGGCGGACGGTGTCCGCTGACGGTGACCCGATCCAGGGGGAGTACGGCTTCACGATGGCGCCGCCCGCCGTGCCGGCCACCACGCCGCCGCCGCTCGTGGCGAGCAGCCCGGCCGCCGTCCTGCCGTCATCCGGCGTGGCGAGCGCGACGGTCCGCACCTCGTCCCGCGCCGCGTGGTGGCTGGCGGGCGGTGGCCTGGCCGTGTTGGTGACCGTGGCCGCCGGCGCCCTGTGGTGGCGTAGGCGCGCCTGACCTGGAATGCGCGAGGACCGGGCGCCGCCCGGTCTCAGCGTGGCCTCTGCTCCAGCAGCGCCTTCAGCTTCGCTAGGTCCTTCTGGTTGGCCCGGCGCATCGCCGCCGCCATGAACGGGGCGCCGACCTTCGCGAAGCCACCCGGCTCGCCCCGGTTTCGCAGCGACATGCGGGTCTGGTCCTCGCCGTGGGCCTCCCAGGTGTATGTGGTCTCCATGGGAAACGGCCCTTCCGCGGTGCGCATGACAAGCCGGCTGCCCGGAAGGAACTCGACGATTTCGTAGGTATAGGCCAGGCGCCGGCCGAGGAACTGTGCGACGAAGGAGAGCCGGGAGCCCACCTCCAGCGGCGGGGGCGTCTGCCACTCGACCGACTCGATGTTGACGTACCACTGCGGCGCGTGCAACGGGTCCGCGGCATACGCGGCCACCTGGTCGCGCGGACGGTCGATGACGACCTCGGTACGCACGTCGACCGCCATGGTCACTCCCGCGTTGGACTATGTGTGGTGGCGCCGACCGCGAGCGGCGGGCGTCATCTGTCCGCCGCGTCGATGTCGTGCAGGACCTTCGTGAGGATGGCGGGGGTGCGCCCCGGTGGCTCGGCCTCGACGCACAACCGCTCCATAGCCGCGGCGTAATGGTCGACGTCCTCGCGCTTGTCCAGGTAGAGCGCGCTGGTGAGCTGCTCCACGAAGACGACGTCGGGTAGCTCCTGGTCGGGAAAGCGCAGGATCGTGTATGCACCGCCGGCAGCGGCGTGCCCGCCGGCGTGGAACGGGATCACCTGCAGGCGGACGTTTCGCAGCTTCGTCGCCTCGATGAGTGCTTCGATCTGTGCCCGCATGATCTTCGGGCCGCCGATCGGTCGCCGCAGCGCCGCCTCGTCCACGACCACCCACAGTTGCGGGGCGTCCGGCCGGCTGAGTAGCTCCTGGCGAGCCATCCGCAGACCGACTCTGCGCTCGACCTCCTCGGCGGGCGCGTTGCCGTGGCCGAGGAGGATCACCGCCCGCGCGTACTCCTTGGTCTGCAGCAGGCCGGGCACGAACTGGACCTCGTAGGTCCGGATGAGTGCCGCCGCTGTCTCCAGCCCCAGATAGGACTGGAACCAGCTCGGCAGAACGTCGCCGTACTTGTGCCACCAGCCCGGCATGTTCGCATTACGGGCCAACGCAAGAAGCGCCTTGCGTTCCTCTTCGTCGGCAACGCCGTAGAGCGTGAGCAGGTCGGCGACGTCGCGCTCCTTGAAGCCGACCCGGCCCAGCTCAATGCGGCTGATCTTCGACTCCGAGGCGCGGATCTCCCAGGCGGCGTCCTCGCGGCTGACACCTTTGGCCTCACGGAGTTTGCGGAGCTGCGCACCCAGCAGGATGCGCAGCACCGTGGGGCCGCCGGCCGCTCCGCCCTCCTGCTGAGCCGTCGTCACCTGCCGACCTCCGGATGCTTGACTCCGCCAACGGCAGCAGCCCGCTGTCTACCTGTAGGCATGCTATGACCCGAGGGTGACGTTGGGAAATCGGCCAGCCGATTTGGGTGGAGCGGGTGCCGGCGGTCGCCGCGTGGTGAGCTAGGCGATGAGGTCGTCGAAGTCGCCGTCCTTGGCTCCGAGGATGAATGCCTCGAACTCGTCCGGCGTGTATATCAGCGCGGGGCCCTCGGGGTCGCGGGAGTTGCGGACGGCGATCTCGCCGGTGCCGCGCAGTCTGGCCATCTCGACGCAGTTTCCGCTCGGGTTGCTGCGCCCGCTCTTGCGCCACTCCGCTCCCGGCAGTTGTCCAGCCGGGATGCCGTTGTATGCGTGATTCATCCGAGTCTCTCTGGGAAGTCTGACCGGTGGGAAAGTCTGCCCGAACCGATGATTCGGGCAAGGTGTAGCGCTGACGGATCCGGTCGCGCTGTCGCGGACCGGTGGCCTCCGTCGAGCAGGTTTCCTGCTCGACGTACCTCTGATCACCCCTGGCGATCGCTTGGCGCAAGCGTCCGCGCCCCCTCCAGGTAGTAGTGCACGTCTGACTGCACGTGCATCCGCGCTTGCGCCTGCAGGGCCATACGAGCATGATAACGCATGTGCACCTGTGGCTGGCTGTGTGCGCGGCGTGATCGGAAGCGGGATGTTCGGGAGCAAACCGACACCCGGATTGGTGGTGCTCGCGGGCATCGCCCGAGTTTGCGCCCGTGCTGCGGCGGGGAGTGCTCCGTGTGGCTGCGGCGATCCCCACCACGCCAGCCGGCTGACGCGACCCCACGCGCTAAGGCAGGAGGGCAGTGAGCATGGCGATGCCCACGATCGATCCGGATCAGCGCGACCCCGCGGACGTGGAACCCACCGACAGCTACCGACCCGCCGACCCGGTGTGGGTGTACCGGGGAGGGGTGTGGCGCGCAGGCGTGGTCGAGGCGGCCTCGGCGCGCGCCGCGACCGTCACCTACCGGCCGACCGGCGACCGGGGCACCGGCGTCGACACGCTGACCGCCCGTTTCCTGGCCGCCCGCAGCGAGGTCGACCCGCTGCTCGACGGCCGCGGTGGAGCATGAACGCCCGCCACTGGCCAGGCTGTCCGATGTGGACCGTTCCGGGTTGCCGGACGGCCCGTTGCCCGTCGACGACCCCACGGACTACGCCATGATCGAGCTGGTCGTGCTGGCCACGTTCGCCGCCCTACTCGTCGGGGTCGCGCTGGGTTGGTACCTGCGCCGGATCAACGCCTGGTGCCCCCAGTGCGGTAATGTCCTGACCTGTCCTGGTTGTGGCGGTCGACCGACCTGGTCGTCGCCCGGTCGTGCCCGCAAGCCCGCGCGTTGACCGTCGCGCACGCATGGTGGGCGACGAGATGGTCACGGCCGACGACGTGCGGCGCTTCGCGGTGTCGCTGCCGCGCACCGAGCAGAAGCTGATCCGCGACCAGGTCAAGTTCCGGGTCGGCAGGATCGTCTACATCGCGATCTCGCGCGACGAGGCGTCGATGGGGTTCGCGTTCCCCAAGGAGGAACGCGCCGGGCTCATCGCCTCAGAGCCGCACAAGTTCTTCCCGCCGTCCGCCTCGGACGAGCGCTACAACTGGGTCCAGGTTTGGCTTGGCGCGATCGACGAGGCGGAGATGCGGGAGCTGGTCGTCGAGGCGTGGCGCATGGTCGTGCCGAAGAAGGTGGCCGCCGCCTACGGCGAACCGTGAGGCCGCGGGTCGTCGGCGTTGTTCGGCCCGTTTCCGCCACGTTGCGGCCCTACCCTTCCTGTTCTGCTGAAAAGACCCGACCAATAGATTGACGGCCATCGGCCGTGGCAGGCCAGGTGCAGCCGTCAGACGCCTCCGCGCAGAGCCTGCTGTGGGCGGGCGACCCCAGCCGCAGCCCGGCCCGCAACTTCGACGGGCTGGAGCAGAATCCGGGCAGTATCACCGTCGCCGACGATCCGCAGGGTCGCTACGGGCCCCCATTCCGCTTCGAGACCGGGGACTGGTCCAACGGCAAGGAGCGCCGCGAGAGCCGCGGGCTGCGCCGGCCGGACGGTTCGGTGCTGCGGATCAACGAGTCGATGGTCGGCCAGACCGTCTACATCGGCTGGCGCGCACTGTGGCAGCCGATGCCCAATGCTCAGGGCAGGTGGCTGGCGTTGTTTCAGTTGCACATCTCCGGCCCGCGGCCCGGCGAGCCCGGCGCGGGCCCGTACGTGCTGCGCACGCTCGGCGACGGCACGCTGCACTTCCAGTACGTCACGCCGACCGGCACGTCCCGTCACATCTGGAACACGCCGTTACGCACCAGCACCTGGCAGACCTTCGTGATCGGCTTCAAGATCTCGCGCGGATCGGACGGCTGGACGTCGTTCTGGTACAACGGCGTCCCGCAGACTTCACCAACGGCTCGACCCGTTACCCGGGCCCGACGTTGATGGGATCGCACGTCAACGTCAAATGGGGTGTCTACCCCACCGGACCCAACAGTGGCCACGCCGTCGCGTGGCTCAACCGTCCCCGCTTCGGGACCACGTACGCCGACGTGGCGCCCTAGTTTCCGTCGATCTCGGACACCTGGGCCGGCCGTCGCCGGCCCAGGTGTCCCCGTCGTCGGCCCAGGTGTCCCCGTCGTCGGTGCGCTGCCGGCGCCGGTGCGTCAACGAACCGCCGTGAGGGGCACGAGGACGAGGACGGCAACACCGAGTGCGACGGCGCCGACTGCCCACCACCAGAAGAACCCCGAGAAGACCGAGGCGATCAGCAGCCCGATGCCAAGGCCGGCCAGCAGGCCGAGCCCGAACAGGGCCCGTGGGGGCAGCGCGAGCAACGGCAGGCGCCGCACCACGAGAACCTCCAGCCAGGTGCCGCCCAACGCCAGCAGGCCGGCGCCGAGTGCGTCCACAAGGGACAATCCGTGACCTTCGCTGATCGGCACGAGGACGCGGCCCTCGCCGCCGGCAGGGACGAAGAGGACGACGATGCCGGCGACGATGAGGAGAGCGGTGACCGCCACCTGGGTACGGGGTGGTCCGTCGGCATGTCGAGACACGGATCACCATACGTCGCCCGTGCGCCAGTCGCAGCCGAGCGGCGCCGACAGGTCCAGCGCCGGACTCGCGGGCGTGGTCCGCACCAGGACGCCGCCGTCATCGTCGGGGGTCCACCGGATGCCTTCGGGACTCACGACGAAGGTCGGCCCGGCCCACGTGAGCCACCCGCGCTTCTGATAGAAGCCGTCGATTCCGGTGCCGTCGGACAGGGCACCGAGGTCGTAACCACGGTCGATCACGCGCTCCGCCTCACTCATCGCGACCTCGGCGTAGCCGCGCCGCCGGCGGTCGCTGCGGACCGCCAGCGCTTCCACGTATCCGGTGCGCAGAGATCGATCTCCACACAGCAGCCGCCGCTGCACGACCGAGACGTGACCCACGAGGTCGCCCTGCTCCAACACCATGAGGTGCAGACCGCCCAAGGTGTGATCCCAGTCGGCGTCGGTGAACGTCGCGCCGTACGCATCGGCCATCAGGCGGCGGATCTCACGCAGCTCCGCGCCGCTCAGCGCGGCGGTGTGGCGGGTTTGAAGGTCAGCCATGCTCCGATGATCGCCCCTGTCCGCCGTTGTCGACGTCGCATCCTGTCCCGCGAGCCGCTGGCTGATCTTTCTGTTACGCCGATGACGGCGCGGTTGCCTCCCGGTCTCGTAGGTCAGCGACGAGCCGAGCGGTGACCGGCACGCCGATGCCGTAGCGCTCGGCTGCGCGGAGGACCGCGCCGCCGATGGCCTCCAGTTCGATCGGCCGGCCTGCTTCGGCGTCGCGCTGCATGGAGGACTTCATTGCCGCGGGGACACGGTCGAAGAGCGCGCCGATCGCGCCGGCGTCCACCGGCGCACCGGCGGCATGCGCCACGGCGACGATCTCGTCGGCGACAGCAAGCAGGTCGCCTCGTTGCTGGCTGCGGATGGTCCCGACGGGTGCCGCGGCGTGCGTGGTCAGCAACGCCAGCGGGGCGAGGAGCGCGAGCTTGGTCCACAGCATCATGGTCTCGTCGTCGCGCACCGCCACGTCAAGGCCGGCTGCTTCCAGCTCTCGTGCGAGGCGGTCGAGCCGATCTCGCGGCGCGGTGTCACTGGCGAGCTCGATGGCGGCGAACGGACTGGTGTGCTCGATGTGCCCGGCCGCCACCCGGGTCGACTCGACGCGGATCGCGCCGGCGACGACCTGCGCGGCCGGGTACCGGTCGCGCAGCACCGCCATGTGCTCGACCCCGTTGAGCAGCGGCACGACGAGGCCCGTCCCGAGCGTGTCGGCCGGCACGCGCTTCAACGCCCGGTCGAGCGTCGTGGCCTTCACCGTGACCAGGCATGCGTCGACCGGTTCACGCAGCTCGGTGTCCGCCTCGACCGGCACGGTGAACTCGCCGTACTCCCCGCTGGACACCGTCAGGCCGTCTCCGCGCAGCGCCGTGACGGTGTCCGGGCGGGCCAGGCACATCACCCGGTGTCCGGCGCGGGCCAGGAGCGCACCGAGCAGCCCTCCCACGCCGCCGGGGCCGAGCACCGCGAAAGTCGATGTCGTCACGGGCCCACGTTACGCGGCTCGCTGGTACTGCCACCGCCCAGTTGTCCGCTCGATGGCGTCCACGGGTGCCTCGCTCGGCGGCCATGACACCGCCGGTGCGGACTCCGAGCAGGCAACGACAGCGCGCGCCCATCGCATGCGGCCCGCCGCTGTCTCCGGATGGTCGCCGTACTCCGTCGCCACCGCGGCAACGCAGCCGGCGACGCCCCTGTGTGCCCGCAGGCTGTCGCGGATAGCTGCCTCGACCTGGGCCGGCGTGGGACGGTCCGAGGGCTGGAGGCTGCTGGCGAACAGGGCCTGCGCGCGACCTGTGCGAGTCACGGTGATCACGACCTAAGCGTGTCTGCGATCCGAGTACTGGTGATAACAGCCAGCGTGCCCGCCGGCCAGCACGTGGACCTGAGTAGCCCGTACTCAGATCCGCCCCGGCGGGTACCGGTAGCCGATCGGCGGGTACTGCGTTGTGCCGTGGCGTCCGCACGCGGCATCCTGGTGACGTGGCGGGTGCCGGACAGATTCGGCCGGACGGTGTGCCAGGTGTCGCCGACAACAGGTGGCCCTTTGCCGGCCGTGGAAAACTGGTCGCCCAGATCGATGCGGCGCTGGCCAACGACCACGTCGTCGCCGTCCTCCTGCACGGACCTTCCGGCGTCGGCAAGACCCGGCTGGGCGAGGAGTGCGTCGCGCGGGCCGCCGCGGCCGGCCGGCCGGTCATCTCCGTGGTCGCCAGCCGCGCGCTGGCACAGATCCCTCTCGGCGCCCTCGTGGCGCTGCTGACCTCGCGTGACGTGGGCGTCGAGGCGTTCGCCGACAACTTTGTCCGCCTTTTCGCGCACGCCCGCAGCGTGGTGTCCGAGTTGGGCCAAGGGCGGCGGCCGATCCTCTTCGTCGATGACCTGCCCGCGCTCGACTCGCTGTCGGCGGCGCTCGTTGCCCAGCTCGTCCAGGCGGGCATCGTCGTGCTGGTCGCGACCGTCGGCGACGGAGAGGCGGTGCCGGACGCCTTCCTCGGGCTGTGGAGCAGCGACAAGGGGTTGCGCGTCGACGTCCCGCCACTCGGCCGAGCGGAGTGTCACGAGCTGCTGGCGGCCGTGCTCGACGGCCCGGTCGGGGCACGGAACGCCGCCGACCTGCACCGGGCGAGCAGCGGCAACATCCTCTATCTGCGCGAGCTCGTGCTCGGCGCCCGGCTCGACGGGGCATTGGCCCAGGTGTCGGGGGTATGGCGGCTGGTGCGACCGCCCGCGGGCACCGTGGCGCTGCGCGACCTGCTCGCCGGTCGGCTCCGCGGCGTCGACCCTGACGAACGGGCCGTCCTGGAGCGGCTGGCACTGTGCCGGTCCCTCGCCGTCGACGAACTACCCGCGGAGCGGGACCGCGTGGCGCTGGCCCGGCTGGACGAGACCGGCCTGGTTCAGCTGTCGGAAGTGGGGGGACGGCTGTTCGTACAGTTGTCGCACCCCCAGTACGCGTCCGTGATCCGCGCCGGGCTGTCCCGGCTTCGCGCGGCGGACCTCCTGCTGGAGCAGGCCACCCTGGTGGAGGCCCGGGCCCGCGAGCGGGTGGACGTGTTGCGGGTGGCGTCCTGGCGGTTGGAGGCGACCGGCACGGCCGACACCGCCCTGCTCCTGCGCGCCGCCCGCCTGGCCCGCATCGCCCACGACTTCCCCGCGGTGGAGCGGCTGGCCGGCGCCGCCGCGGCCGACGCCCCGACGATGGAGGGCGGCGCGGAGCTGCTGCTGTTGTTGGGGGAGGCCGAGCGTGAGTTGGGGCGGCCGGAGAAGGCCCTGGCCACGCTCGCGCAGGCGGCGAAGCTGCCGGCATCCGAGCCGGTCGCGGCGCAGGTGGCGACCGTACGCGCGGCAGCCCTGGCCTACCAGCGGGACCAGTTGGACGACGCGCTGGCGGTGCTGCAGGAAGCCCGCCGGGCGTTGCCGGGGCGGGCCGCCCTACTGGCCAGCGTGGCCGCGGCGCTGCTCGGCAGCGCGCACCGGACAGCCGAGGCGCTGGCCGAGTTGGACGGCATCGACGTGCCACGGCTCACGCCCGAGGAGCGTGCCCACTGGGCGGTCGCCGCCGCGCCGGCGCTGGCGGCCGCCGGTCGGGCGGCCGAGGCGATCGCCGCCGCCGAGGAAGGCATGGCGGTGGCGGCGGGCCCGAGTGTCGTGCTGCACCGCAGCGGACCCTTGATGGTCCAGGCGGTGGCGCTGGCCGAGGCGGGCCGGATCGATGACGGGCTCGCCGCGGCTCGGGCGGCGCTCGGGCAGGCGCTCGACGACGGACTCGACCGCTCGGTGTGCTCCGCGGAGTGGCGACTGGCGCGGGTTCTGCTGCTCGCCGGGCGCCCCCGTAGCGCCGCGCGGTGGTGCCGCGACGTGATCAGCGGGGCACGGGCGTACGGCCTGACCAGTCACCTGCCACTGGGCCTGTGGGGCCTGACGCTCGCCATGGCGTGGCTCGGCGACGCGCCAGCGGCCCGTGACGCGTTGGAGCAGGTACCCGAGTTGGCCGGCGTGGTGGACCCGTGGCACATCGCCGCCCAGGCGTGGACGCGGACGGTCGAGGGCGACGACCGCACTGCCGTACGACTGCTCAGGGCCGGCGCGGCCGATGCCACGGAGCGCGGCCAGTTGGCCGATGCGGCGGCGCTGCTGCACGATGTGACCCGCCTCGGGCATCCCGCCCTGGTCGCCGACGACCTGGCCCAACTGGCCGGGCGCTGTGACAACCCCCTGGTCGCCACGCGGGCGGCGCACGCCGTGGCTGCCCGGACGCGCAACGTCGCCGGGCTGCGCGCGGCGGCGGCCGCGTACGAGAAGATGGGCGCGATCCTCTTCGCCGCGGAGGCGGCCGCCACCGCGGCACAGGCGGCCCGCGCCGCCGGGTCCGCCCGGCAGGCCGCCGCACTGCTCAACCGCGCCGTCGCGCTGGCCGCGCGGTGCGAGGGGGCCAGCACCCCGGCGCTGATCCTCGTCGACAGCGTCGAGCCGTTGACCTCCCGGGAGCGGGAGATCGCGACCCTGGCCGCTGCCGGTATGACCAGCAGGGACATCGCCGAGCGGCTGGTCCTGTCCGTCCGCACGGTCGACAACCACCTGCAGGCCGGTTACCTCAAGCTCGGCATCAGCGGTCGGGCCGAGCTCCGGAGTGTCTTACGGGTGCCGGCCTGACGGCGTCGCCGTCCGCACCGCGGTCGACGATCGGCTCGCGCAGCCCCTCCAACCTCCGGCACACCCGGGCCACGGCGGTCGGGGCGACCCCGAGGTCGCGCAGGGTCACGGCGAGGTGCGACAGCAACTGCTCGAAGGCCCGGTCGGTCACCTTCCGACCGGCGTGGGCGTCGGCCATCTCCCGGCCGGTGAACAGGTCAGGGCCGCCCAGTGCGGCGGTGAGGAACGCGCGCTGATGTGCCCGCAGCCTGGTCAGGTCGACATCGGAGAACCAGGGTGCGAGCTCCGGGTCGTCCAGCAGCCGCTGGTACAGCACGGCCACCGCGGTCTTGATTCCCGCCGCGCCCCCGACCTCGTCGTACAGCGCGGCCATCGCATCCCCTCCGACATCGACAGTGCAGGTCAACCCCTGTGTTCGGATCGTGCCAGGTGGGATCGGCTGCCCACTTCGCGGGTACGCGACAACGCCTCCTGATTCGCCGCTGGGCGGACCCGGGCGGCGCATTCCTCGATCGCGCCCTCGAGGAGGTCGCGAAGGGCGGCGTCCCGGTCCGGCACGCACGCGACCGCGACACCTTCCACGGCCGAGCGGACGGTGTGCGGCGCGACCTGCCGGCGGAAGGCGGTCGGCGATGCCGATAGGCCGCTCGTGAACTCCTCGGCCCACTTCGCCGCGTGCGGGACCTGCTCCAACGCCTCCCGGGAGCGCTTCTCCAGCGTTCCCGGCGGCCGTGCGTCGAGAGCGGCGAGCATGCGGTCACAGGCCAGCACGGAGACCGCCATGACGCATTGCCGTTCCGCCGCCACGACCGGCAGCGACGTCGTCGCCAGCCGCAGCGCGATCCCGGCGTCGACGCGCGGGTCGTCGCTGGTCAGTCCGATCACCGAGGGGATCAGCCCGGCCAGTTGCTGGCGGCCGGCATCGGAGGTGTTGTCGTTGACGAGGCGGGCAACCGCGGCGAGCAGCGGATGGGTGCAGGCCGGGTGGTCGCTCCACCGCTCCCCGGCCAGGAAGGACGCCAGCTCCATGAAGCATGCGCCCTTGCGTGGATTGCGGTGTTTGCCCCGCGACAGCATCGGGACTATGTCCGGTACGAGAACGTCTTTGGTCAACACGAAAGGCTCCCAGCGTGGTCGGTGTGTGCCCGACACCCCCAGTGTTCTCCGCCGGAGGGCCTGTGTCAGCACCCAGCCGTCAGTACGATCGATCGCATCGTCATCGGCGAGGGCAGGAGCAGGCGTGACCAGCGTGCCGTTCGACAAGCAGGACCAACTTCAGCAGATCCAGAGCGGCCTGCTGGACGGTGAGCGCGTAATCGCCGTCTATGACGCGGTCGGCGTCGGCACCGGCTTCATCGGCCTTACGGATCGGCGAGTGATCATCCAGGACAAGTCCTTCGCCGGCAAGAAGGTTGCGATCACGAGCATTCCGTACTCGAAGATCACGAGTGTCAGCGTCGTCAGCAACAAGTCGTGGGCCGGATCTTTCTTCTCGACCGGCTCCATCGCCATCCACGTCGGTCCGCAGGCCTACGAGATCGACTTCCGCGGCGGCCAGAAGAGCCAGCACGTCCACAACGTGATCCTGCACTACATCACCCGGCCCTGACCGTCACCTCTCTACACCCCGACGGCCACGTCCGGCTGACCGGGCGACCGTCAGCCGTCCGGTGGACGTTCCCGGCCGAACGGGCCGACGGTCAGGTCCCCGTGCTGGCAGACAGGTCCGTGGTTGAACGCCATGGAAAGCTGCGTCGTCTCGTCCGGTGGAATCACGCGCAGTGCTGCCGGGTCCGGTGCGCAGTGGTCGTTCATCTCGTCCTCGGCGGGAACGACCGTCCAGTGCAGAAGCGTCCAGACGGTTTGCCCGGGCTCGACCAGCACGAGCGCCGGGACGACCGTTTTGTCACGCCGAGCTTTGGTTGGCAAGGGCGAGTCCTGCGCGTCAACCAACTGCAGACCCGGGTACCCGTAGACGGCGCAGGTCGTCGCCGTCTTGTTCGTCAGGCCCAGGACCGCGTACCGCTGGCCCGCTCCGGCGCCGTTGCCCTCGACGTGACCGGTCAGATCGCTGGTGTGGCACCGGTGCGCCGCGCGAACCGGCGGCGCGGAAGCGCTCGTCGAAGGTGCCGGCGTACCGGGCACAACCGGAGCGACCGGGGCCGGCGCCGACGCGTTGGACGGGGTCGGCTCCGGCGTAGGCGTCCCGGCAGACGTGTGCTCCGGCGTGCAGCCCGACATGGCCAGCGAAGCGGCCAGGGCGGCGAACCAGACGCAGAGCCTCACTCTGGTCATCGCTACCTCACCGGTCGGTGCGCAAGGGCCTTTGGCGTCACGGTAGGTCTCGTACCCACAATTCGACCACCATTTCGTGCCAGCGGCCCAGGATCAGTTCCTGAACGCTTCCGGCCGGCCGGCGTGGGGAGGCGAATGCTCCTCCCCACGCCGTCAATCAGCCCGGCTGTGCCGCGCGGGTTAGAAGCTGGCGACGTTGAGCAACTTCTCCTGCGTACCGTCCGGGTCCTGGGCCGGCCAGATCCAGTCGGTGGTGCCGGCGGCCTGGAGGGCCGCCTTCACCGCGGCGGGTGACGCGGTCGGGTGGGTCGACTTGTAGAGGGCGGCGGCCCCGGAGACGTGCGGGGTGGCCATGGAAGTGCCGGAGATCGTGTTGTAGCCGCCGCCCTTCCAGGTGGACAGGATGCACACGCCGGGGGCGATGAGGTCCACATCGGGCCCGAAGTTGGAGAAGTCGGCGAACGTGTCGTCCTGGTCGTTGCGGCAGGTGGCCGGGGCGCCGCCGCCGGGCACGCCGTTGAAGTCGGCCAGCGCGCTGACGGTGATGACCTCGTCGTACGCGGCCGGCACGTGGTTGGCCGCGTCGTCGCTTTCGTTGCCCGCCGCGACCACGTAGGTCACACCGGCGGCCACGGAGCGGCAGATCGCCGCGTGCATCGCGTCCCTGTTGGTCATGCCGCAGTTGCCGTCGTCGGTGCCTGTCCCGCCGAGGCTCATGCTGGCCACCTCGATCTCGCCGGCGTGCGCGGTGACGTAGTCGATTCCGCAGACGACGTCCGACGTGCTGCCCCGGCCCTGCTTGCTGAGCACGCGAACCGGCCACAGGCGGGCGCCGGGGGCGACGCCGACCACGCCGGTGCCGTTGTCGAGCGCACCGATCGTGCCTGCGACGTGGGTGCCGTGGCCGTATCCGTCGTCGGCGCTGCGGCCCGTCGAGCAGTTCGTGGCGCCTTGCGTGTAGACGTTGAGGTCGGGGTGGTCGAGGTCGATGCCGGTGTCGATGACCGCCACGTCGACGTTGACCCGCTCGTCGACGCCGTTGATCTTCGCGGTCGGGCTCAGGTCGGCGTCCACCCGATTGACGCCGGTGGGCAGATCCTGGGCACTGGTAGTGACCACGCCGTCGGGTTGGACGAACTGCACCCGCGGGTCGCGGGCAAGCCGCGCAGCCGCTGCCGGGGCCATGCGCGCCGAGTAGCCCTGCAGCGCGGTCGTGTAGACGTGGCTGACGGTGGCGGCATGAGCGCGCGCCTGCTCACTGGCGACGGAGGAGGAGTCCACGCTACCCCGTAACACGACGATATAGCTTTTGGCTTCTTCGGTCCTGGTGCTGGTAGTGGCCGCGGTGGCGGCCGTCGCGGCAAGGACCACGCTGGCGAACAGCACGGCGCTCAAGGTTTTGCGCATGCGGGCTTTCCTCTCGAAGGCGGAGTGTGCCGGCGCTGGTGCACACGGGTGTAGGGGCGGAACTCCCTCTCTGTGTTCAGCGTCCGCCGCCGCCCCGGCGTTTCAGCCCGTTACCGCCGAGCTGCCGACCTCTGCTCCGATGGCCCGGCAGAGCGTTTCCACGGGCGCCGGGACGGCGAGGTTGCGGGTCTTTCCGGAGTATTTCCGTTGCTCGATGCAATCAGGGTCCTGACCAGCCCTAGCGTCAAGACGCACCGGCGACGGCACCGGCCATAGTGGAGCTTTCGCCCCTGTGGCCTGTGATGACGCCCACGGCCGACGGTGACGAGTTTGGGCTCCGCGACGCATGCAAGGGCGAGATGAACATTCAGACCCGCCGCCGCCTTGACCGCGACACCGCCGAGAACCTGCTCAACGGTGTCCGCGGCGGTTCGTACGCCGACCATTACATGCTCGTCAGCCTGCTCACCGCAGCGGCTGCCCCGGCCCGGCCGGGTGAGCTGGCCAGCGAACAGGCGTCGCTGGCGGCGCTGCGGATCGCCCGTCTCGTCCCTACCGTCGAACCCCGGAGACCTTCCATGATCAAAGCAATGGTGATGAAGATCCTCACCGTCAAGGCCGGTGTCGCACTCGCCACCGTAACCGCGGCCGGTGGGGTGGCGTTGGCCGCCTCCACCGGCAACCTGCCCACCGCCCTGACCGGGGACGGCCACGCGGGTGCGAGTGCTTCCGCCAGCGCCTCGCCAGGTGCCGGCAACCCGTCCGTGGACTCGTCCGCCAGCAAGGGCAAGGACAAGGGGGATGGCCCGGGCGCCCATGGTTCGCCGTCGCCGTCGCTGGTCGGCCTGTGCCGCGCCGTCAGCGCGGGCAACAAGACCGAGCAGGGCAAGGCGTTGGAGAGCCCGGCCTTCACGGCGCTCATCACGGCGGCTGGTGGCAAGGACAAGGTCCCTGCCTTCTGCAGCGCGGTTCTCGCCTCGGCGTCCGCCGAGCCCAAGGCCAGCCACCCCGCCGACAGCGGCAAGCAGAGCCAGCGGCCGGCCGACCGCCCGTCCGGTACCCCGGGAGCCGCGGACAACCACCCCACCGGGAAGCCCACCACCACGCCGGGTTCCTGACACATAGGCCGGGCGGGCGGCTTCCCCTGGCCGCCCGCCCACACACCTGACACGGGTGTCCACATGCGACGGTGGCGCCCTCCGCCGGGAGGGCGCCACCGCTTCGTGGGTTGCGATCAGAGCAGGTTGCGACCGTAGTGGTCGCCGAGCCGGTCCCGGTAGTCCCGGTCGGTGTACGTGTCCTTGTCGAACTCGGGAGCGTTCTTGATCTGCTCCTTGGTCCGGTCGACGTAGACCCTCCGCTCATCGCTGTCGACTCGGGTGATCGTGCCCGCGGGCAGCATCACCTTCTTGCCGAAGATCCATGGGCCGGTGTCGACCACGACATAGCTGGCGCCGGTGTCGTAGGTCGCCTCGTCGATCTTCCCGATGTGGCCGTCGGTCGCTTCGACATCGAACCCGATCAGGTCGACGCCGCTGCCCGCAGCCGTTCGGGAGGACTCGGGATAGGTCCACGGGTCCCACGCGGACGGCTCGTACGCGGCGGTCATAACAAACCTCCTTGGTTGACGCTCCGTCACTATGTTCGGTACCCGACCGTGCGGCAGCTAACCATCCGAATTTCGCGATGCGTGGCGGGCGGCCGTCGCTGCGGTAAGGCCGAGGTGGCCCCGGCCTGGTCAGCGCGACCCGAACAGGCTCGTACGCGACCTTCCGCGGCGGCGGAACACCTGCCGGCGACGCCCGGGCGCGGGCCGGGGCATGGCAGGAGACCCTGCGGTTCCTCGCGACGGAGATCGGACCGTGAGGTCAGCCGGTGCGCAGCGCGTCGGTGGGGGAGGCGGGCCGCGCGCAGCGCGGGATACATGCCGGCGACAGCACCGATGGCGACCGCAGTTGCCAGCCCGGCGCCGACCGCGACCGGTGGGACCAGCGCCTGCCAGCCGCGCTGGTAGGCCAGGGTATGGGTGATGGCAACGCCGAGGAGCACACCGACCGCGCCGCCGCCGGCGGCGAGCAGCAGCGACTCGACGAGGAACTGAGCGGCCAGGTGGCGGCGGGCCGCGCCGAGCGCCCGCCGCAGGCCGATCTCGGTACGCCGCTCGAGCACCGAGATCACCATGACGTTGGCGATGCCGATGGCACCGACGAGCAGCGCCACCGCGCCCAGTCCCAGGAAGAGCGAGGTGGCGGCGCTGGCCGCGGCCAGCCGGGCGGACAGCGCGTCCGACGGCCGGCTGACCGATACCTCCTGCGGGTTCTGCGGGTTGGTGGCTCGGGCCAGCAGGCCTGCGACCTCGGCGGTGCGCTCGGTCTGCGCGCGTACGTAGATGCGGCTGGGGCGCCCGTCGTAGCCGAAGTCCCGCGCCGCGATCCCGAATCCGATGAGCGCCGAACGGTCCACCTCCGGGGCCAGCTCCAGTGGGCCCAGGATGCCGATGACCGTGTACCAGCGGCCGCCGAGCCAGATCCGTGGGCCGCCGGACAGGTCGGCGATGCCCAGCGTCTGCGCGGTCGCATGTCCGAGGACGGCGGTCGGGTACCGGCTCGTCACCTCGTTGAGGAACGTGCCGTGCGCCACCCGTCCGTCCAATGTGGGCAGTAGCGAGGCGTCGGCGGCGCGTACCGACAGGCCGCCGGTGCCGTACCGGGGCACCAGGTCCGAGCGGAACACCTGGACGTCGTGGAGTTCGGCGGTGGGTGCGCTGGCCAGTACCCCGTCGGTGAGTCGGATCGTGCTCGCGGCCGATGCCGGCAGCTGCGTCTCGTCGCCAGCGACCGTGCGGCCGTTGACCACGGTGAGCAGGTTGGTGCCGAGCCGGTCGATGCGGGCGAGAAGGTCGGCCTGGCTGGATCGGGTGATGCCGAGGACCGAGACGATTGCGGCGATGCCGATCGCCACACCCAGCATGGACAGCCCGGCGCGGACCCGGCGGGTGCGCAGTCCAATCGTGCCCACGGGCAGCAGATCGGCCGCGCGCAGTCGGGGCAGGGGTGTCATGGCACGCTCCCGGAGTCGTGCACGACCAGCCCGTCGCGCAGTTCGACGCGCCGGCGCATGGCGCGCGCCACGTCCGCGTTGTGGGTGATGACCACGATGGTGATGCCCTCGGTGTTCAGTTCGCGCAGCAGCGCGAGGAGCCCCGCGCCGGTGACGGAGTCGAGGTTGCCGGTGGGCTCGTCGGCGAGAACCACGTCTGGCCGGCCGACCAGGGCGCGGGCGATCGCGACCCGCTGCTGCTCCCCGCCGGAGAGCTGCCGGGCCTTGTGGTGTGATCGGTGGGACAGGCCGACCCGGTCCAGCGCGGTCGCCGCGACCGCTCGACGGCGGGCCGCGGGCACGCCGCGGTAGAGCAGCCCGGTGGCGACGTTGTCCAGCACGGTCACGTGGTCGAGCAGATGGAACTGCTGGAACACCACACCGAGCCGGTGTGCCCGTAACCCGGCCAGCCGGCGGTCGGACAGGTCTTCAATCCGCTGGCCGGTGATGCGGATCGACCCGGATGTCGGTCGGTCCAACCCGGCGGCGAGGTTGAGCAGGGTGGTCTTGCCCGAGCCGGACGGGCCGACCACGGCCACCAGCTCTCCGCTGTGGACGGTGAGCGTGATGCCGCGGATCGACTCGACCGGCGGGCTACCCGGATAGACCTTGCGTGCCCTGCGCAGCTCCAGCACGGCGGTCATGAGACGGGCACCTCCACGCGCTGGCCCACCGTCAGGTTGCCGGTCACCTCGACCGTGCCGGCGCTCCCGTCGAACAGGGCGGGCTGCACCTGGACGTATCGGCCCGCGGCCAGCCGGACCTGGTATCCACCGCCCGGCCGGGCGAGCAGCGCGGTCACCGGGATCATCAGTACGTCCCGGTGCGTCTCGGTCGTGATCGCCACCTGTGCGGGCGCCTGGTCAAGGTCTCCGACGCCGGCCGGTAGCGTGACGCTGATCGTGACGGGTAGGGTGGCCGGCCCGGAGCCCGAACCCGACCCGCCGCCTTGCTGCGCCGGCGGTGCGCTGGCTACCCGGCCGATCCGCACGACGGCGCCCGGAAACGGAGCGACGCCGGTCAGCGAGACCAGCGCCTGATCGCCCGCGTGGACCAGGCGCTGCCGGTCGGCTGTGATCTGCGCGGTGACCACCCGGTTGGTGGAGCTCGCCGACAGCACCGGTGTATTGGGCCCGACCGCGGCACCGACCACCGCCTGGAGCCCGCTGACCCGCAGCGCGCCGGGCAGGAACACGACCTGCCCGTGGGACAGCGCGCCGGTGCGGTGCCGGGCCGGTAGCCCCCACGCCGCCTGCCAGCGGCGGATCGCGGCGCCGGTATCCGCGGTGAACCGGTCGTCCACGGCGATCCGGTGACCGGCATCCACGCCGAGCG
>WNGE01000112.1_pt1 | contig 122146 bp, 110 predicted proteins | sample 5400651 | NCBI WGS metagenome assembly WNGE01 (sample SAMN13153370, study PRJNA577476) | soil metagenome | isolation source: 60 cm soil or saprolite under grassland replicate 2 | place: USA:California | collected 2016-06-15 | reverse complement strand
CACCATCCATCAGCAGCCACACACGCAGTAGCAGCACTGGAGAGCCGCGATGCGGGGAAACTCGCACGTCCGGTTCGGGGAGCGGGCCGAGGAGACGGGTCGGCATGAACGCCGATACCGCGCCTCGGTCCGACTCCACACCCCTGGCCCACCAGGCCGCCCAGGCGCTGCTGTCAGGCACCGACGCCGAGTTCGCCGACCACACCGCCGTCGACGCCGACCGCGGTCACGGACGCACCGAGCGACGCACCATGCGGGTCGCGCCCGCCGATGACACCCTGTTCCCCGGTGCACGGCAGGTGTTCCGGCTGCGCCGTGACACCGGCGGTCTGGACGGCGTCCGGACCAGCAAACAGATCGTCCACGGCATCGTCAGCCTGCCCGCCGAACTGGCCGGCCCCGTCCAACTCAACCACTATGCCCGCGGGCACTGGACGGTCGAGAACCGTCTACATTGGACCCGAGATGTCACCTTCAGCGAGGACAACTCCCAGCTCAGGGCCGGTGCCGCACCACGCGCCCTGGCCAGCTTCCGCAACCTAACCATCAATACCTACCGACTGGCCGGACGTGCCAACATCGCCCACGCCCGCCGCGACCTCCACGACCGCGCTGACGTCTTCACCGTCTACGGCATATAGCAAACCGTCACCGAATCGGACCGAAGGGAACAACGCCGGGGCCGTGCTATAAGGGCGGCTTCGAAACGGAGGAAGCGGCACTTGCTGACGCTATCCGCGCTAAGTCGGAATCCGAAACCAATCAGCGCGGAAAGCCGACTGATCTAACCGTCCAGCAGTTCCTTGTCGAATGGCTGGAATCCGTCAAGGATTCCGTCAAGCCGACCACCTATTCGAACTACGTGGACAACGTGGACGCCTACATCGTGCCTATCATCGGCCACCACAAGGTAAAGGAGCTCACGGTACCCGTTCTGAACGCGTTCTACCGGGAACTGTTGACCTCTGGCCGCCGGAAGCGGGACAACAACACGGCGATGTACGAATACTGGAAGGCGAGGCAAGCGGACAGGGGTGGACTCGGGCCAGGGCCGAGCGAGGTCGCGCGAGCGTGCGGCACAACGGAACACGCCGCCAAGCGGGCAGTATTGCGATACCGGCGAGGCCGCATACCCAAGCCCTACAACCCCGGATTGGAGCCCAAGTCGGTACGTAACGTCCGGCCTCTTGCATCGTGCACTCGGTGAAGCGATCGGCTGGGAATACATTACATTCAACCCGGCGGCGCATGCTCGGCTGCCGAGGCTCGGCCGACGAGGCAAGAACAGACCCCAGCCCTGGACCGTGGAGGAACTGGCCGCTTGGCTACAGGTGGCCATGACGGACCGCTTCGCTGGAATGTGGATACTGGCCGCCACGACCGGCATGCGCCGGTCCGAGTTGGCTGGCGCCGAACGGAGATTGCTCGACCTCGAATCGGGCACGCTCGTGATCGAGGACACTCGGGTAGTCGTGGATGGCAAAGCCGAGGATTCAGATGGGAAGTTCGAGAGCAGCCGCCGGACGATCTCGCTGGATCCTATTACGGTGACGGCGCTCCGCGGGTACCTTGCCATGCTGGATAAGGAGCGCGAAGCCTTCGGAATAGCGTATCCAGACCACGGCAAGCTCATGTGCTATGAGGATGGTCGCCGGTTGCATCCGGACACGGTGACGCGGCGGTTCAATCGGCTTGTAGACCTTGCCGGCGTGCGGCACATCCGCTTGCATGACATCCGCCACACCTACGTCACGCTGGCCCGTGACCACGGGTTCGACAGCAAGATTCTCAGCGATCGGGTCGGACATGCCAGCGAGGCAGTCACTCAGCAGGTCTACACGCACCGGTCGGTGGGCCGTGACCGCGAGGCGGCAAGGGTGGTGGGTGACCTCATCAAGGAAGCGCTCAGGAGGGCCAGCTAGCCCGCCGTACTACAGGTTTTACTACAAACGGCCTTCCAGATGATCTCTGGAAGGCCGTTTGTCCTGGTAGCGGGGACAGGATTTGAACCTGTGACCTCTGGGTTATGAGCCCAGCGAGCTACCGAGCTGCTCCACCCCGCGTCGCTCTGTAAACGTTAGCGCAGTTAGGTCCGGATCAACAAATCGGCCCCCGTGTGCGATCCCACACCCGTCCGCCTGCCCGAATCCCGCGATCTTGGGGAACCCCGCTCCGGGGCTCCCCAAGATCGCAAAGATCAAGGACCAGGCGACGGCGAACCCGCCGAACCCGCTCCCCCGGACGCGGCCGGAGTCGGCGTCCCGGATCCGCCTGGCGCGGGCGCACCAGCCGCCGCCTGCGCCGCCTGGTAGGCCTTCACCGCGTCGTCCAGGGCCTTCAGCGCCCGACCCTGCGCCTCGAAGTCGCCGCTCTGCTGCCCCGCCTTCAGATCGTTGATCGCCTGCTGGATCTTCGCGGCCGCCTCGGCCACCGCACCACCCTGCGCCGGGGGCGTTGTGGACGGCGGCTGCTGGCCGGGCGGGGGCGTGGTCGCGGTCGGCGGTGCCTGACCGGTCGCCTGTTTCACTAGGCTCTCGATGCCGGCCGGCAGCGTGTCCTCGTACGCGACGAACTTGCCGTAGCTCAGCAGCACCTTGCGCATCAACGGGTACGAGTTGTCGCCGGTGCCCCTGATGTAGAGCGGCTCGACGTAGAGCATCCCGCCGCTGACCGGCAACGACAGCAGGTTGCCGTAGACCGGTTTGGAGTTCTGCGACTGGAACAGCGTCAGGTCGGTGCGCACGGCGGGCGTGCTCGTCATGTTCTGCTGGACCTGACTTGGACCGGACGTGACCGTGCCCTCGGGTAGCTCCAACATCTGGATCTGCGGTCGTCCCTCCACAAAGGACGCCGAGATGAGGGCCGACAGGTTGGGCCGGTTCTTCGGGGTCATCGAGGCGGTGAGCTGGAACCGCGGCGCCTCCTGGCCGGGGAACTGGGCGACCAGGTAGTAGGGCGGCTGCTTGGTGGCCCCGGAGTCCGGCGCCGGGTCGTTGGGCACCTGCCAGAAGTCCTGTCCGGAGAAGAACTCGTTGGGCTTGGTGACGTGGAACCGCGCGAGCAGGTCACGCTGCACCTTGAACTGGTCCTCCGGGTAGCGGAAGTGGTTGGCCAGGTCGGCCGGGATGGCGGACTTCGGCTGGACCAGCTTGCCGCCGAACGCCTTGTTCCACGCCTTGAGCACCGGGTCGGACTCGTCGAATGTGTAGAGCTTGATCGTGCCGTCGTAGGCGTCGACCGTCGCCTTGACCGAGTTGCGCAGGTAGTTGATCTCCTGACGCTGCTGCGCGAACGTGCCGACGTTGGTCGTGGCGTCGTTGGTGGCGTCGCGCAGGTCGACCCGCTCCGAGTACGGGTAGGTCGACGAGGTGGTGTATGCGTCGAGGACCCACTGCACCCGCCCGCCGACCACGATCGGATACGGGTCGCCGTCCATGGTCAGGAACGGAGCGACCTTCTCGACCCGCTCGCGCGGGTCCCGCACGTACAGGAGCTTGGATTTGTCGTTGAGCACGCTGGAGAGCAGGAAGTTGGTCTCCCGGTACTTCGACGCGTACAGCAGCTTGCGCCCGAACGAGCCGATCGGAACGCCGCCCTTGCCGCCGTACGTGAAGTACTGGTCAGCGGCGCCGGTGGGCCGGTCGAACTCGGTGCCCTTGCCGCCCTTGGCCTGCCCGGCGATGGCATACTCGTTCATCCGCTCGCCGTAGTAGATGCGCGGTTGGGTGGTGGTGATCTGCTCAGTGGTAGAGGAGCAGGACTCGTTGGCGTTGCCACCGGGCTTGGCGTCGTTGAGGAAGCCGGAGACGAACAGCGGCTGGCCGCCGCAGACGAGCCGGTTGGCGGGGGCCGCCACGAACCCGTACCCGTGTGTGAAGACGGTGTGCCGGTTCTGCCAGTTGCTCTGCTGCGCGGTCAGCCTGCCGTAGTTGATCTCGCGCACGCCGACCACGTAGTCCTGCGTGGCACCTTCGAACGGGTACCGGTCGATGTCGAGCTTCTCGCCGAAGTCGTAGAAGCCACGGACCTGCTGCAACTGGGTGAACGTGTCGGGCACGACGGCCGGGTCGAGCAGCCGGATGTTGGGCACGGTGCCCTTGTCGGCGGCAAGATCGGCGGGCGGGTTGCTGACCGAGGCGTTGTATTCCTGGGCCTTCACATCGGCGATGCCGTATGCCTGCCGGGTCGCGTCGATGCTGCGCTGGATGTAGATCGGCTCCTTGGAGAGCGGGCTGGGCCGCACGGTGAACGCCTGCACCGCCGCCGGGTAGATGCCGCCGATCGCGACCGCGGAGATCACGAGCAGGCCGAGCGCCACGCCGGGCCAGAGCAGGCTGCGCATCCAGGCGTTGGAGAAGACCAGGATCGCGATCGCGACGACCACCGAGATCCAGGCGAGGATCTCCTTGGCCGGCAGCAGGGCGTTGATGTCGGTGTAACCGGCGCCGGCGACGTTGACGCTGTCGTTGTGGCCGAGCAGCAGGCCGCGCCGGTCGAGGTAGTACGCGATCGCCTTGAGCAGCACGAACAGGGCGACGAGCGTGGTGAGGTGGGCGCGGGCGGCCACTGTCATCCGGTCGCCGGCGCCTTGCAGGCGCACGCCGCCGAAGAGGTAGTGCATGGCCAGGGCCCCGAGCACGGAGATCACCGTCGCGGTGAAGGCCGCCCCCAGCAGGTACCGCCAGAAGGGGTATTCGAAGACGTAGAAGCCCACGTCCACGTTGAACTGCGGGTCTTTGATCCCGAAGGACTGCGCGTTGGAGAACAGCAGCCACTGCTGCCAATGCCCCTGGGCGGACAGGCCGGCGAACAGGCCGATCAGCACCGCGAAGCTGGTGATCCAGGTGCCGATGCGCGGGGTGAGCAGCAACCGGTACCGATCGAGGGTCTGCTGCTCCAGCGAGTGCGGGCGCAGCAGGGGCCGCAGCCGGTAGGCCAGGTACAGATTCGCCGCGATGAACACGCCCATGCCGACGCCGAACAGCGCGAACAGCGCGAGCTTCGTGGAAAGCACGCCGGTGAACACCTGCCGGTATTTGACCTCGTCGAACCACAGCCAGTCGGTCCACGCGTCGATCACCCGGTCGAACAGCGTAAACAGCAGGAAGACGGCGGCCAGCACGGCGACCGTCACTCGGCCGCGCCGGTTTACCCTCGACAACGGGGTACGCATTACCACGGTTGAACTCCGCCCGCTCGCGTCATGAACGCGTCCCAGCGTACGCAGTCTGGCCCAGCGTGATGTCGGCCGCGCGCCGATCTAGATGAAACCGACGCTCAGCGGGTGCAGAGGGCGGGCTGGCGGTGCTCGCGGACGGCGGTCAAGGCGGTCAACGCGTCGTCCAACGTGGCGACTCGGGCCAGCGGCAACCCGGGCACGGCGTTGTTCATCGCCTCGGCGCAGTTGCCGGCCGGCGTGAGGAAAACCTTGGCGCGGTCACGCTTTGCGGCGATCAGCTTCTGCGGGACGCCGCCGATCGGGCCGACGTTTCCGTCGTCGTCGATCGTGCCGGTGCCCGCGATCACGGTGCCGCCGGTCAGGTCCGCCGTATCGATCTTGTCGATTATGCCGAGAGTGAACATCAACCCGGCCGAGGGGCCACCGATGCGGTCCAGATCGATCTTCAACTGGAACGGGTGCGGCTGCTTCTGCTCGACCGAGACGCCGATGCGCGGACGGCCGTCCTCCGTGCGTGGCGCGATCGTGGCCGTCGCCGCCACACCGTCCCGGGTGTAGGCGAAGACCCGGGCCGTGCCCGCGGGTTTCGACTTGATCAGGTCGGTCAGCTTGGTCGCCGACGTGACGGGCGTGCCGTCCACCGAGGTGATCACGTCGCCGACCTTGAGCACCCCGTCGGCCGGCGTGCCGGTCTTGACCTCCTTGACGGCGACGCTGACCGGGTACCCGAGTTTGCGCAGCGCCGCGGTCTCCGCGCTGGTCTGCGAGTCCTTGAACTCCTGGGCGTTCTGCTGGTCGACCTGCTTCTCGGTCTGGTTGGGCGGAAAGATCAGCTCCCGCGGCACGACCGCGTAGTCGTCCTGAACCCAGCCACGCACCGCCTCGAACAGGGTCATGTCCGAGGTCACGCTGACGGTGACCAGCCGCAGCTGCCCGGCGGACGTGGACACCTCGGTGCCCGTGATGCTGATGACGTCGTGCTTGTCGTCCTGCCCCAGAGTGTCCACGGTCGGTCCCGGCCCGAGGGCCACATAGGGCACCCGCACCGAGAAGAATGCCTGCCACAGAAGCAGGGCGAGCACGACCCCGCCCACGAGGACGGTGGCGCCACGGCGTCTCATGGTCTGCGAGCCTATATCGGGCACGCTCGGCAACCGCCGCGAGCAGGCGTCGCGTACCGTTGACTAGTGCCCGCAGACACCCCGTTCGGATTCGGCCTCCCCGGTGGTGACCTCCCGGATCCCAACGACCCGCAGCAGATGCAGCGCTTCATGAACCAGCTGCAGCAGCTCTTCGCGACGCCGGGTGGTGGCCCGGTCAACTGGGACCTCGCCCGGCAGATAGCCCAGGCGCACCTCACCGGCGTGCCCGGCGGCGCCCGTCCACAATCACCGTTCGGCCTCACCCTCCCGCCCGGCATGACGCTGCCGGCCGCCGAGTCGACCGGCGACGAGCCGGCCGGCCCGGTCGGTGACCCGGCCATCACCCCCGCCGAGCACGCCGCCGTGGCGGAGTCACTTCGCCTGGCCGACCTCTGGCTGGAGCCGGAGTCCGCCCTGCCGTCGGGCATCGCCTCGACGGCCGCCTGGACCCGGTCCCAATGGATCAGCTCGACTCTCGACGTGTGGCGCAAGCTGTGCGACCCGGTGGCCGAGCGCATGGTCGGGGCGATGAGCGATCTGGTCCCCGAGGAGATGCGCGGCCAGCTCGGGCCGATGGCCTCGATGGTGACCTCGCTGGGCGGCGCGCTCTTCGGCGGCCAGTTGGGCACCGCGCTCGGCTCGCTCGCCGCCGAGGTGCTCTCCGCGAGCGACATCGGGCTTCCGCTGGGACCGGCCGGCACGGCCGCGCTGGTTCCGGCCAACATCTCGGAGTACGGGAAGGGCCTGGAGATCCCCGACGACCAGGTCCGCCTCTACGTGGCGCTGCGGGAAGCGGCCCACCAGCGGCTCTTCGGCCACGTGCCGTGGCTGCGCGGGCACGTGCTCGGCGCCGTGGAGACCTACGCGGCCGGCATCCGGGTCAACCGGGAGGCGATCGAGGAGGCCATGGGTCGCTTCGATCCCATGAACCCGGAGGGTGTGCAGGAGATCGCCCTCGAAGGCGTCTTCTCGCCGGAGGACAGCCCGCAGCAGAAGGCGGCGCTGGCCCGGCTGGAGACGATCCTCGCCCTGATCGAGGGCTGGGTCAGCCATGTCGTGGAGCGCGCCGCTGGTGAGCGACTGCCCGACGTGGTGCGCCTGGCCGAGGCGTTCCGGCGGCGCCGGGCGGCCGGCGGCCCGGCCGAGCAGACGTTCGCCGCGCTGGTCGGCCTGGAGTTGCGGCCACGCCGCCTGCGCGAGGCGACCGCGCTGTGGTCGGCGCTGACCGAGCACCGGGGCATCGCCGGGCGGGACGCGCTGTGGGGTCACCCGGACCTGCTGCCCGACGACGACGCGTTCAAGGACCCGGAGACCTACGCCCGGTCCTCGCTCGACCTGACCGACCTGGAAAACGAGCTCGGCGACGACGCGCCGGACTCCTGACTCCGCGATCTTGGATACTTTGGCGGGCCTATGACCCCGCCAGGTGTCCGAGATCTCCGGAGGTGAGCAGCATCCGGGTGGTCTCCCAGCCCTCGAGGGCCGGGTCGAGCCGAGCCAGGTCCGCGGGCCCGCGGAGCCGGTGCCAACCGGGCGTGACCGCGACCACCGCCTTGCGCGGTGCCGCGCTGCGCAGCTCGTCGGGGTGGCCGGCGTCGAGGTCGACCTCGGGCAGCCAGTCGGGCAGCGGCAGCCGGCTCGCCACACCGAGCAGCCCGCCACCCTCCGCCGGGGCCGCGGCCGCCACCCGACTGGTCAGCGGCTGCAGCAACTTGCCGATGAGCATGCCGGGCAGATCCGGTGCGTCGGCGGGGAGCACCGCGCCCATCTCGTAGCCGTCCGCGGCGGCGGCCCGCAGGGCGCCGGTCACGCTGGCGGTCTCCAGCTCGTACACCGGCATCCCGGGCCACGCGACGGCGGCGGCCAGGTCGCGGTCGACCCGTGCCACGGCGATCGCCGGCTCCGCCGCGGCGAGCGTACTGAGCAGGTCGACGACGTCCTCGGCCAGCGCCCGGCGCCACGTCTCGCGGCTGATGCCGGGTGGTGACCAGTGCACCGGGGTCAGCAGGGCAATGACAACGCGACTCACTCGTCACTCATCCCGAGGCAGGCTGCGGCAGACACCCCCTCAAGGTAGCCGCGGGCCCGTTCGGTTTTCGGGTAGCGGGCGACCAGTGCCCAGAACTCGGCACTGTGGCTCGGCACGACCAGGTGGGCCAACTCGTGCAGCAGGACGTAGTCGATCACCCAGTCGGGCATCTCCTGCACCCGGTGCGAGATCCGGATCGTCTTGTCGACGGGCGTACAGGAGCCCCACCGGCCGTTCTGATTGGTCACCCAGCGCACGCTGGCCGGGTGGGCCGCTCCGGGATATTCGGGCAGGTAACGCGCGGCCAGCCGGGAAGCCCGCGCGTGGAGGGCGGCGTCGCTGCGTCGACTGCGCTGCTCGCGCGCGTCGAGGCGCTCGAGCATCCGGTCGACCCATTCGCGCTCTTCAGCACGGGAAAACTGCGCGGGGATCAGCACGACCACCCGCTCGCCGTCTCGGTATGCGGACACCGTGCGGCGACGGCGCTGGCTGCGCCGTACTTCGATAACGGGCTTACGCTGTGCGTTCATGCGCAGCCCAGGGGTACCGCCCACGTTGGGCACGCTAGCTGGCGCAGGCCCATGGGGCGCAAGAGTCAATTCTGTGTCACGCGTCCGTAAGGGGTTGGTTGAGGTGGTCTCGCCGGAAAGATTCCACAGGCCGCGACACTTCGCGTTCATCGGTTGTCCACCGTCGCCCACACCTTTACCCACACAGTTATCCACAGGTTGTGGACAAGAATCAGTCGGCGTGTCTCGCATAACCAGACTTCTGGCACGACTCAGACAAGGCAGACTCACGTGGTCGACTCGCTCATCGTGTCGACGTGGCACCGCTGCCCCTGCCGGGTAACAGGTAGGGTCCGCGGACTGGCGGGGCACGCCTGAACGGGCGTTTCGACAGGTCTACGCCGGCAGCACGGTGCCGGCGAACAGCATGAGGAGGACATCGTGGCCGAGACCTACAACGGCTACTGCGTCAAGTGCAAGGAGAAGCGTGACTTCCAGGGCGAGGTGGCCGTATCGAAGACGGGCATGAAGATGGCCAAGGGCGCCTGCCCGGTGTGCGGCACGACAGTCAACCGCATCCTGGGCAAGGCCTGACGCGACCGTCCGACCGGTCGGGCCGGGCCGCTTCGTGAAAGCGCCCGGCCCGGTCGACGGGCAAAAACCCGACACTTTCCGGTACCCGTTGTGAACAACTCCGGGTACCGCTGTGGATCGCGGTCGCTCACCCACCGGCCGGCTGTGGACAACGCCCCCGAGCGCGCACCGGCCCTGCCACCGTGTCGCGGTATGGAACGACCGACGCTGCTGCCGCACCTGCGCCCGCTGTGGCGCGACCGCACGACACTTCAACTCGGCACCGACCCGGATCGGGCGGTCCTGGTCGAGTTCGCCCAGCCGGCGGCGGCCCGCATCCTCGGCCTGCTCGACGGCACCCGCACCGAGCAGACCGTCCGCGGCGAGGCGGCCGACCTGGGCATCCCCGACGAACACGTCACCGCGGTCCTCGACGCGCTGCGCCGAGCCGGCGTCCTGATCAGTGCCCGGTCGCTGGTGCCGACCGCCTTCCCACCCGCACAGCGCCGCCGGCTCGCCGGCGAGGCCGCCGCTCTGGCCATGCGCGGGGCGCCCCCGGCCCAACTGCTGCGCCGCCGGGCCGGCGCACACGTCCTGGTCACCGGTCAGGCGCGGCTGTCGGCGCCGATCGCCGCCGCTCTCGCGGCCGCCGGCGTCGGTCACGTGGCCACCCAGGTCGCCGGCCCTGTCTGCACCACCGACGACGTGGCGCTGGGCGGCCTGTCCGCCGTCGATGTCGGCCGGCCCATCGACGAGGCGGTCGTGGACACGGTCACGCGGGCGGCGCCGGGCGTGGACACGACCCCGTTGCGCCCGGAGGCGGCCACTTTCATCGTCCGGGTCGGCTTCGACCCCACCCCGGCCGCCCTGGCCGCCCAGGCGTACGCGCGGCGCCGGCTTGCGCACCTCGCCGTGACCGCGCGGGACGGTGCGGTGGTGGTCGGTCCGCTCGTACCGCCGGCCGGCTCACCGTGCCTGGCCTGCCTGGATCTGCACCGGGCCGACCGCGACCCGGCCTGGCGCCGGCTGTCGGCCCAGTTGGCGACCCAGCCGCCGACCCAGGTGTGCGCCGCGGCGACCGTCCTGATCGGGGTCGGACACGCCGTCGCCGAGGTGCTCACCTACCTGGACGGCGGCTCCCCGCGTACCCGTGGCGCGACCCTCGAAATCGACGGAGCCGGCGGCGATCGACGGCGGTCCTGGACCGCTCATCCGAGATGCGACTGTCGTCGTGGTCGTCGTTCGGGCGATCACGCGTCACAATTGATCTGATGACCGACATCCCTCGCCGAGCCGTCAGCCGGTCGGCCAAGTTGGCCGCGCTCCCGCTCGGGTTCGCCGGTCGTGCCGCCCTCGGCTTAGGCAAGCGCGTCACCGGAATAGCGTCCGAAGTGATCTCCACAGAGGTCCAGCAGCGCACCGCCGAGCATCTGTTCAGCGTCCTTGGGCAGCTCAAGGGCGGTGCGATGAAGTTCGGGCAGGCGCTGTCGGTCTTCGAAGCCGCGCTGCCCGAAGAACTCGCCGGGCCCTACCGCGCGGCCCTGACCAAGCTGCAGGAGGCGGCGCCGCCGATGCCCGCCGCCAGCGTGCACAAGGCCCTCGCCACCGAGCTGGGCGCCGACTGGCGGGAGCGGTTCCGGGAGTTCGACGACACCCCGGCCGCCGCCGCGAGCATCGGCCAGGTGCACCGCGCGATCTGGTCCGACGGGCGGACGGTGGCCGTCAAGGTGCAGTACCCGGGGGCCGGCGCGGCGCTCGTCTCCGACCTCAACCAGCTTGGTCGCCTGGCCTCGCTGTTCAAGGTGGTGCAGCCCGGTCTCGACGTGAAGCCGCTGGTCAACGAGTTGAAAGAGCGCGTGGTCGAGGAGCTGGACTACGAGCTGGAGGCGTCCGCGCAGCGCACGTTCGCCAAGTCCTACGCCGGCGACAAGATGATTTACGTACCGCCGGTGGTCGCGTCCTCGCCCCGCGTCCTGGTGACGGAGTGGGTCGACGGCACGCCGCTGTCGACGGTGATCGGGGCGGGCACCGAGGCCGAGCGCGACGCGGTGGGCCACCGGCTGGCGCTGCTGCACTTCTCCGCGCCGGCGCTGGTCGGGATGCTGCATGCCGACCCGCACCCGGGCAACTTCCGGATCCTCCCCGACGGCCGGCTCGCGGTCTTCGACTTCGGCGCCGTCGCCCGGTTCCCCGACGGGCTGCCCGAGCTGATCGGCCGGCTGACCCGCCTGGCCCTGGCCGGTGAGGCCACCCAGGTCCTCGACGGTCTGCGCGACGAGGGGTTCGTGCGACCGGACGCGCCGATCGACGCCCAGCAGGTGCTCGACTACCTGCTGCCGATCCTGGAGCCGATCGCGGTCGAGGAGTTCCGGTTCAGCCGCTCATGGCTGCGTGCCGAGGCGGCCCGCGTCGCCGACCCGCGCGGCCCGTCGTACCAGCTGGCCCGGCAGCTCAACCTGCCACCCGCCTACCTCATGGTGCACCGGGTCACGCTCGGCTCCATCGGCGTGCTCTGCCAACTGGAGTCCAAGGCGCGCTACCGCGACGTCGTGCAGGAGTGGCTCCCGGGCTTCGCCGGGGAGTAAGCCTCGCGGTCCCTACGTTACATCTGCGTGGATCTTGATGGCAGAAACGGCGGGTCCCCGCCCTTCCGAAGAAGGGCGGGGACACCTGCTCTCAGAGGCCCAACAGACGAGTCTGCTCGCGACGCGCGCTGATCGCGATCTGCCGGGCGGAACGATAAGCCTCAGAAGTCCCCACGTCCTGAGGCCGGCGCATTCGGGCTCGTGACAACGCTTCGTTGATTAGTTGGAAACCGACGATCTTCACGGTCTTGCTCCTCGATGGCTTGGTGCTGGTGGTTACGCCGGGCCGGATCGACTGCGGCTGCCGCAGCCGGCGGCTGGCAGGCTGGCTGATCGTCATGTCAGGCCGCCACACTCGCGACGACGGCTGCGGTACGGGCCGCAACCTCGACGCGCATCGCTGCGTCCCGGGCGACGTCCTCCTTACGGGGACGGCCACGCGGCCGCTTCCGCGGCACAACCGCGCCCCGCTCGAAGATCTCGCCACCCCACACACCCCAGGGCTCTGCACGCTCCAGGGCTCCGGCCAGGCACTCGGCACGGAGCGGGCACTCCACGCAGAGGGACTTGGCCAGCTCCAGCTCGGCCGGGGCGTCGGAGAACCACAGGTCCGGGTCGAACGTCCGGCAGGGCAGATCCGACTTGACGGCGCTGGCCGGAGGGCGGAGACGATCCGCGCTCACCTCGACATTCACGTCGAGGGTTGCCGTTGCCAGGCTCATTCCGGTCACCTCTCTTTCTCGGGCGGGTCTTCATTACTCGTGGTAAAAGACTGAGGCCGCGGATCCCGGTTTGCGGGTTCCGCGGCCTCGAGGTGAGCCGGTGGTCTAGGTCTGCCTAGACCGGCCTTCCTCGAGGTGGAACTCCGCGGACATCACCGAAGGTCTTCTCGACCTTGGCGGTGTCCTTGAGCTTCAGCCCGTAGGCGGCGACACTGCGCCCCTGGACCTGAACTCGCCGAGCCTGGATCTGCAGCGTGCCGACGCCCAGTCCGCCACCGTTGGCCCCGAGGGCCGCGTGGGAACCGGAGACACCAGACACCAGAGCGCAGGCAGCAGGCAGCGCCGACGGTCGCCAGTCGATCGTCATCGTCTTCACGTCGGTCACCTCCTGCTCTGCTCTCGTCGCGACGTGCTTGTCTCGAACCTTTGTGCGCGCCTCTTGGTCGGCGTAAATCGTGTGCCGTTTGCAGGGCGTGTCAGCAGGCTATTCCTGGCGCCCGCGACGGGGCAAACGAATTTTCGAGGAGTCAGTCAAGATTTTTTACGTCAAGATCATCCACGCTCGCACCGGCCACCAGCGCGAGCACCGCCTCGCCGTAGAGCCCCAACTTGCGGGGGCCGATGCCGGCGATCCCCGCGAGCTCCTCGGTGCGGGTCGGGCAGCGCTCGGCCACGGCGGTGAGGGTCGCGTCGGTAAACACCACGTACGCAGGGACTTTCTGCTCCGTGGCGACCCGGATGCGCCACTCCCGGAGCCGCTCGAACAGCTCCTCGTCGAGCGACGACGGGCACGTCGCGCACCGGCCCAACTTGCGATCCGCACCGCTTGTCAGCGTGCTTCCGCAGACCCGGCAGGACACGATCGCCGCCCGCCGGCGCGTACCGTCGGATTTCTGACCCTGGCGGGCGGAGGCCCGACCCGTGTCGGGATCGAGGGCGGGCAGGAACCGGCACGGTCGCCGCTGCCGCCCACCCGGTGAGCGGGCCCCGCCGTAGGACAGCCAGAGCCACTGCCTGGCCCGGGTGATCCCCACATAGAGCAGCCGGCGCTCCTCCTCCACCGCCTCCGGCGTCCGCGCGTAGGTGGTGGGCAGGGTGCCCTCGGCCAGCCCGACGAGGAACACCGCGTCCCACTCCAGGCCCTTCGCCGAGTGCAGCGACGCCAGCGTCACCCCCTCGACGGTCGGCGCGTGCTGGAGCGCCGCCCGCCGGGTCAGCTCCTCACCGAACGCCTCCAGCGTCGCCGGCCCGGGGGCGCCGGCACCGGGCAACGGGATCGCGGCCGCCCCGGCGTACTCCTCAGCGAGGTTGACCAGCGCGGCGAGCGCCTCCCAGCGCTCGCGCGCGTTGCCGCCCGGGGGCGGCGCGTCGGGCCGCCAGCCGGTCGCCTCCAGGGCGGTGACCACCGCCTCGCGCAGCGGCGTCTCGAGCGGCGTGGTCCGCGTCGCCGCCCGGATCGCGACCATGGCCTGGCGCACCTCGGTCCGCTCGAAGAACCGCTCGGCCCCGCGCACGACGACCGGCACACCCGCCTCGGCGAACGCCTCCTCATAGCTCTGCGACTGCGCGTTGGTCCGGAAGAGCACGGCGATCCCGCTGGCCGGCGTGCCGGCGGCGATCATCTCGGCGCAGCGCTTCGCGACAGCGGCGGCCTCGGCCGGCTCGTCGGGAAAGACCCGCACGTCGGGCTCCGGGCCGCTGGGCCGCTGGCCGACCAGCTCCAGGCGCAGCTTGGCCAGGTCGCCGCGGGCCTGCGCGATCACCGTATTGGCCAGCCCCACCACCTGAGGGGTCGACCGGTAGTCGCGGACCAGCCGCACGACCGTCGCGCCCCGGTGCCGGCGGCGGAACTCGACCAGGTAGGCCGACGTGGCGCCGGTGAACGAGTAGATGGTCTGACTGGCGTCGCCGACGACGGTGAGGTCGTCGCGGCCACCCAGCCAGGTCTCCAGCAGGCGCTGCTGCACCGGGTTGACGTCCTGGTACTCGTCGACGACAAAATGCCGGTACTGCGAGCGGATCTGCTCACCGACGTCCTCGTGCTCCTCCATCGCCCAAACCGCGGCGCGCAGGAGATCCTCGAAGTCGATCACCCCGGTGGAGCGCTTGACCCGCTCGTAGGCCGCGTAGACCTCCGCCACCTTCGCGGGCTCGAACGGCGGCTCGCGCATCGCCTTGGCCGCCGCCACCGCGTAGTCGTCCGGCTCCACCAGCGACGACTTGGCCCACTCGATCTCGCCGGCCAGATCGCGGGCCGCGGTGCGGTCGGCCCGGAGGCCCACCCGCGCGGCGGCCAGGCCGACCAGCCGCGCCTTGCTGTCGACCACCTCGGGCAGCTCCCGGCCCTCGAACACGCGCGGCGCGAAGTAGCGCAACTGGCGCAGCGCCGCGGCGTGGAATGTGCGGGCCTGCACCCCCGCGACGCCGAGGTGGGTCAGCCGGGCCCGCATCTCCGCCGCCGCCCGCGTCGTGAACGTCACGGCCAGCACGTGCTGCGGGCGCACCTCCCCGGTCAGCACCCGGTGCGCGATGCGATGCGTGATCGCCCGCGTCTTACCGGTGCCGGCGCCGGCGAGCACGCACACCGGACCGGCCGGGGCCACGACCACCGCCCGCTGTTCGTCGTCGAGTCCGGCGAGCACCCGCGCATCCGGGTCTGAGGGATGGGCCACAGCTAGGCATCATGTCAGGCCGGTCGGACGTTTCAGCCTTCGCCCACGTACAGTTCAGGGTCCAACCGGAGGAAACCGACATGATCACGATGTACTCGACGCCCTGGTGCGGCTACTGCCGTCGCCTGAAGAGCCAGCTCGATCGCGAGGGCATCGAGTACACCGAGGTCGACATCGAGGACGACCCCGCCGCGGCGGAGTTCGTCATGAACGCCAACGGCGGCAACCAGACCGTCCCGACGGTCCTCTTCGCCGACGGCACCAGCCTGACCAACCCCACCATCGTGCAGGTCAAGGCCCAGTTGCAGAGCTCGGCCGCGCGCTGAGCCAGGTGCGCACGAGGTAGTGCGCGATCGACGCCGCCAGCGGCAAACCGAAGTCGGTGCGCTGACCCGCCAGTGACTCGGCGATCTCCCGACGCGTGAACCAGTGCGCTTCGGTGATCTCCGACGGGTCCACGCGCACCGGCTGGGACGGATCGGCCAGGGCCAGGTAGCCCAGCATCAGCGAGCCCGGAAACGGCCAGGACTGGCTGGCCACGTAGCGGACATCCGTGACGGTGACACCGACCTCCTCGGCGATCTCCCGGGCCACCGTCGACTCCGCCGACTCGCCCGGCTCCACGAAGCCGGCCAGGCAGGAGTATCGCGCCGCCCAGCCCGGAGCCGTCCAGGCCGCGTTGTGCCCGAGCAGGCACCGCCCGTCGGGCCCTTCGACGCCGTCGTGCACCAGCACGATGACCGCCGGGTCGGTACGCGGAAAGAGCGTTTCACCGTCGTCGGTGACCCGGACCCAGCCGGCCTGGGCAGCGCGCGCCGGCTTGCCGGTGCGCGGCGAGTACCCATGACGCAGGTGCCAGTTGACCAGCGCGACCGAGGTGAGGAACAGCGAGGCGTCGGGCTCGTCGAGCACGTGCCCGACCTCGCGCACGTTGGCCTTCCGGGTCCCGGGCGGCGCCTCGATCGGCGCCCGGACGGCGAAGTAGGGCTGGCCGGCGTCGTCCACGCCCAGGAAGTACCGATCCTCGACGGCGACGTCGAGCTCCCGGGTCGGGGTGAGCACCAGGCCCGGTGGGTCGTCGCGGACCAGCACCCGCCCGTCCTCGACGAGTACCACGCCCCCGTCGCGCCAGGCGTCCGCGAGCCATTTTTCATCGGTACGCCGGTGAGCCGCCCGGTCGAGCCCGGCGCCCAGCGGCGGGCCGGGCCGGGCGCCGGGCGGGAGGACCAGCGGGCTCTGCGACACGAGGGCCGCCGCCGTCGCCTCCGCAGCTTCGGCCGCGGCGTCCGTGACCGCCGTCCGCCCGTCGACAGGCTCGCTCATCGTGGGCCTTTCCGTCGTCGCGTGAGGAGGGGCGCGCCCTTTACCGCATAAGGCGCTAGGAGGTCCCCCTCCTTACTCGGTGCGCACGAGCGGCGTCAGTGCCGCGAGGCCGGCCTCGACCCGGTCGGCGTCGCCGAGCACCACGGCGACCGCCTTGGCCGGCGCCAGGTACTTCGTGGCGGCCGCCGCCACATCGTCGCGGGTCGCCTTGGCCAGCCGGCCGGCGTGCTCGGCCAGGTAGTCCAACCGCAGCCCGAACCCGGCATACGTGACCGCCAGGCTCGCCAGGCCGGCCTGGGTCGACATGCCGAGCTGGAGCGTGCCCAACGCGTACTGGCGGGCCTGCTCCAGCTCGTGGTCGGCCGGCGGCAGGCTCGCCAGCCGGCCCAGCTCGTACGTGGTCTCCAGCAGGGCCGGTGCGGTCACCTCGGTCGCCACCTCGGCGGCCACGGTCAGCGAGGACCCGGCGACCGCGTGCTCGATCATCGAGTGCGGCCCGTACGTGTACCCCTTGTCCTCGCGGATGTTCTCCACCCAGCGCGACGAGAAGTAACCCCCGAAGACCAGGTTGGCCAGTTGCAGCGCGGCATGGTCGGGGTGGGTGCGGGGGACCGCCGGCAGCGCCAGGCGCAGCGAGGACTGCACCGCGCCCGGCCGGTCGACCAGCGTCAACGGCCCCGGCCTGAGCTCCGGCACCTCGGGCAGGTCGGCGTCCTTACCGGTGCCGTTCCAGCTCGCCAGGGCCCGCTCGGCGGCGTCGATCGCCTTCTCCGGCGTCAGGTCGCCGACGACGACCAGGGTCGCCCCGGCCGGATGTACCCGCTCGGCGTGCAGTGTGCGCAACGCACCCGGGCTGACCGCCTTGACCTGGTCTGGCGTGGGCGTCTGCACCGCGTACGGATGCTTGCCGTAGATCCGCTTGAGCAGCGCCTCCCGGGCCAGGTGCGCCGGCTGGCTGCGGGCGACCCGGATCCGGTCGGCCAGGCGCTCCCGCTCCGTGGCGACCTCCTGTGCCGGGTACGCCGCGCCGGTCAGCACCGATGCCATGATGTCGAGCAGCCGGTCCAGGCCGGCCACGAGCGCATTGCCGGACAGCAACAGCCGGTCGGGGTCGGCGCCGGCGGACAGCCCGCCGCCCACCTTCTGCAACTCCGCGGCGATGTCCACGGTCGACATCTCGGCGGTGCCGGACAGCAGCGTCTGGGTGAGCACCGCGGCGCGCGCGAGGTGGGTGCGCGCGAACGGCACCCGCAGCCGCACCTCGACCAGTGGCACGGCCGGCCGCCGGATCGCGATCACGGTGAGGCCGTTGGACAGGGTCCGCTCGACCGTCCTCGGCAGCTTGAGCGCCCGGTTGGGCCCCAGGGGAGGCAGCTCACGCGTCATTTCGCACCTCCGGGCACGACCTCGACCGAGGCGCGGCGGTTGGGCCCCAGCGTCGCCGCGGCGGCCACGATCTGGTCTTCGGTCACCTCGGCGACCAGCCGGGGCAGGTCGTTGACAAGCTCGGGCGCGCCGCGCTGCTGTTCGAGCACGGCCATCTGCAGGCCCCGCCCGAGTACCGCGTCGGTGTCGCGCAGCAGGTGGGTCGCCATCCTGGCCTGGGTGCGGGCCAGCTCCTGCGCGGCCAGACCGTCGCTGGCGATGCGCTGGCACTCCTCGTCCATCGTGGCCAGCACCTTGCCGACGTCACCGCCCGGCGGCAGGTGGGCCTGCAGCACCAGGGCGGTGGGGTCGCGGACGGCGAACGGCTCGCCCATGAACCCGATGTATCCGCCGACGCTGGTCACGCTCCGGTCGCGCAGCACCAGCCGCTCGACCAGCCGGGAGGCGTCGCCGTCGGTCAGCACCTCGGCGAGCACCACGTAGGGCAGGTAACCGGTCAGGTCGGCGATCGGGTCCGGTATCCGCCAGGCGGCCGCGACGGCCGGCAGCGGAGCCAGCCCGTCGGTGTAGGAGTCGCGCCGCTCGGCGGTGAGGTCGGGCTCGGCGAAATCGGGCCGCGACGGCGCCTTGCGCGCCGGGACGTCCCCGAAGTGCTCGTCGATCAACTTCGTCCCCTGCGTGATGTCGAAGTCACCGGCGACCGACAGCACCGCATTGCCGGCGGCGTAGTACCGCTCGAAGAACTCCGCCGCGTCCGCCACCGTGGCCGACTCCAGGTCGGTGAAAGAGCCGTACCCGTCGTGGGCGTTGGGGAACGTGTCGAACATGACCGGCGGCAGCTTCAGCCACGGGAAGCCGCCGTAGGGCCGGTTGAGCACGTTGACCCGGATCTCCTCCTTGACGACGTCGACCTGGTTGCGCAGGTTCTCCTCGGTCAGGCGCGGCCCGCGCATCCGGTCAGCCTCGAGAAACAGTGCCCGTTCGAGGGCGTTGGAGGGCAGCGTCTCGAAGTAGTCGGTGTAGTCGAAGTGGGTGGAGCCGTTGAACGTGCCGCCCGAGCCCTGCACGTATCTGAAGTGGGCCAGCTTCTCCAGGTTTTCCGAGCCCTGGAACATGAGGTGCTCGAACAGGTGGGCGAAGCCGGTGCGGCCCTCGGGCTCGGAGCGGATGCCCACGTCGTAGACGACGGCGACGCCGATGACCGGGGCGCTGCGGTCCGGGGCGAGCACCACGCGCAGGCCATTCGGCAGCGTTAGGCGCTCGACGGGGTACTTGGTGGCCGGAATCCGTATACCGGCACTGCGAGCAGACACGCTTGCGACACTAACCGGTCGGCGCGGACCGCATTCATCCCGCCGGGCGAACGGAGTTCAGCGTCGCGTCGACCACCCAGTCGTAGTCGCGATGGGTGCCGGGGATCGACACGTACAGCACGGCGGCCTGGGGCCGGCCGACGTCGACGAGCGCGACCCCCACCAGCTCGTCGGTGGCCTTCAGCCCTTGCTGGTGGAAGTGCATGCGGAACGTGCTCACCCAGGCCGGCCGCCCACCCACGGTGGTCAGCTCGTCGCGCAGCAGCTCCATCGAGTTGGGGCGCGGATAGTACTCGGCCCGCACGTCCGCGGCGACCTGCCGCCCGGTGCACTGCAGGTCGAGCGTCAGCGCGTCGTTGTTCGCGGCCGGCACGGCACCGGACAGGATCGACGCCAGGTAGGTGTTGCGGGAGCCGTCCTGGTCGACGTAGTTCTCGGTCACGAAGTACTGCCCCGTGGTGTACGACACGTGCAGCGTGCCCTTGGTCCACGCGTCCCGCCATGGCTGCCACGGCTCGCCGTATGCCTGGTAGGAGATGCCGGAGCGGGCGTCGACGGTGCGCGGCCCGGCCGGCGGTGCGGCCGGGGGCCCGCCGCCCCCGGCGTCGGCGGTCGGCGGCGGGCACAGCTTGGCGAGCTCGGGACGAGTGTCCGACGGCCCCTTGGCCAGCCGGCGGGGCCCGGTGCCAGTCATGATCATGGCGAGCACCACGACCAGGCCGATGACGACGACGGCGAGGGCACCACCGCCGAACCAGCGCAGCATCATCCGATTGCGGCGGGCTGGATCGTCGTCCTCGGGCGGTGCGTTGGCCGGCGGGATCGGCGGTGGCGGCGGGGCCAGCCGGGTCACGGTGCCCGACCGGTAGCCCGGGTTCGTCGCGCGCGTCCGCATGGTCGCCGGCTCCGTGCGGCCGGCGTCCGCGGCGGTCGCGGAGCGGGTCTGCGGCGGCGTCGTGATCACGGGCGACACCGACGAGTGCGCGCCGGAGCTGGCCGGATCATCGGAACCGGCCGGCGGGCGCGCCCAGGGCGATCGGTGCTCGGTCATCTCTTTCCAGTGTTGCAGCCCCGTGCCGGCAACGGGCGCCCGGCGGGGCTTGCGCACAGGTTGCACACTGGGCACCGGGTTCGGCCCAGTGCCGACCTGAGTGCGGGAGTCAGCCGTGCGGTGCCGTGACCGCCGGTGGGTTGAAGCGGACGACCGGGGGGTGTTCCGCGCCACCGGCGCCCCATGGGCCGAGCGCAACCACGGCGGCGAAGAGCACTCCGGCCGCGGCGATCCCGACGGCGACCAGCACCTCCAGCGTGCCGGTCAGCCGCGGGGCCGCCGCGGCGCCGATCGTCTTCGAACCCATGTGCGGTCCTCCCCCGATTCCCGCAGACCGACAGTAAGCATCTATGAGACGCGCGTGGGGGGCCACCGAGTTGCGTCGCGGCGTCAGTTTCCCGCCTGGGTGGTGGGAAGCGCGGTGATGAGCGCGGCGAGCCCGTCGGCGTCGAGCAGGTCCGCCGGGCGCACGGTCAGCCCGTCCCGCACGTAGACGAACGCCGCCCGGACCCGCTCGACCGGCACGCCGGCGAGGGCCGCCCAGGCCAGCCGGTACGCCGCGAGCTGCACCGCGGCGGCGGCGGCGGCCGGACCCTGGGGCGCTTGCCCGGTCTTCCAGTCGACGACGTCGAAGGTGCCGTCCGGGTTGTCGAAGACCGCGTCCATCCGGCCCCGGATCACCACCCCGCCGACGACGGTGGCGAACGGCGCCTCGACGCGTACCGGGGTGCGGTCGGCCCACTCGCCGGCGAGGAACCGCTCCCGCAGCAGATCGAGCGCCTCGTCCCCGGGTGCGTCGGCGTCGGCCGCGCCGGGCAGCTCGTCCAGGTCGAGCAGGCTCTCAGCCTGGAACCGCTGCTCCAGCCAGAGGTGGAAGGCCGTGCCGCGGCGGCCGTACCGGTCGGGGCGCTGGGGCAGCGGGCGGCGCAGGATGCGGGCCAGCCGGCGCGGGTCGCGACGCAGCGTGACCAGCTGCGAGACGCTCAGGTGCGGGGGTAGGGCGACGTCGACCGGCGCGTCCGGGTCCGGCGTGCGCCGTTCCCGCTCGGCGAGCAGCAGGTCCACCTCGTAGGCCCACCCCTCCTCCTCGCCGGCTTCCCCCCTCCCGGCGCCGATCTTGGAGTTATCTACCTGGTTTGATCTCCAAACCGCGTCACTCTCTCCTTGATCGGCGCGGTGGGGGGAGAGGGCGGACAGCGCGGCGCGGACCAGGTCGGCGGCCTCCTCCAGCGCCGGGCGGCGGGGGCCGAGCGGGTCGGCCGGCCAGCTCGCCCGCGGCACCCGGGCGGTGGTCGGGTTGCTGGCGTCCGGAAGCGGCGGGTCGGCCCACGCGTCGACCTCGCCGGCGCCGTCGAGGCAGCGGTCCCGGATCTCCAGCAGGAACGGCGACGGGCCGCGCGGGCGCTTCGTACCCTCGCCCCACCAGTACCCGCTGGCGAGCAGGAGCCGGCGCGGCCGGGTGACCGCCACATAGGCCAGCCGCCGCTCCTCCCGCTCGTCGTGGTCCTCCCACGCCGCCTCGAAGGACTCGACCGCCCGCACCACGCCGCGCTGGTCGGTGGCCCGCGACAGGTCGAGCCCGGGCAGCCCGGCCCGGTCACCGCGCAGCGCGAACGGCAGCGTGCCGACCCCCTGGAGCCAGTGGTCGCCACCGTTGGGGCGGCCCGGGAACATGCCGGCGGTCAGGCCGGCGACGGCGACGACGTCCCACTCCAGGCCCTTGGCGGCGTGGGCGGTGAGGATCTGCACGGCGCCCTCGACCACCGACACCTCACCCGGTGCGAGGCCGCGCTCCTCGGCCTCGGCTGCAGCCAGGTAGGCCAGGAACGCCGACAGCGTCGCCGCGTCCGACTCGCTGGCGAACCGGGCCGCGATGTCGCCCAGCGCGTCCAGGTGGCCGCGGGCCAGGCCGGCGTCGCCGGGGCGCACGGCCACCTCCACGTCGAGCCCCATCGTGCGCTCCACGTCGCTGATCAGGTCGGGCAGCGGCTGGTCGAGCCGGCGGCGCAGCCCGCGTAGCTCCTCGGCGAGGGCGGCGAAGCGGCGGTGCCCGTCGGGTGAGTACCGCTGCGGGTCGCCGAGGTCGTCGAGCGCCTCCACCAGCGCCGCCTCGTCCTCCCGCAAGGAGATCAGGATCGGCTCGTCGCTGCGCCGGTTGTTGACCAGGTCACGCGCGCGGCGGTGCAGCGCGACCAGGTCGCGCGGCCCGATCCGCCAGCGGGGCCCGGTGAGCAGCCGCAGGAAGGCGGCGCCCTCCCCGGGATCGGCGAGCACCCGGAGGGTACTGACGACGTCGCGGACCTCCGGGGTGTCGAGCAGGCCGCCCAGACCGACCACCTCGACGGGCACCCCGCGCTCCCGAAGCGCAGCCTCGATCGCCGGGATCTGGGCGCGGGTCCTGACCAGTACCGATGTGGTGGGTCTTTTGTCGATCGCGATGTCGGCCGGCTCGACGTCGTCGGGTGCGCCGGCCGCGGTCCGCCAGGCCGACACGACGCGGTCGGCCAACCAGGCCGCCTCGTCGGCGAACGTCTCCAGCAGGGCGCAATGCACGGTCGCGGTGGACGCCCGGGCGGCGAACCTCGGCGCCGCCGACAGCCGGGCGACCCGGTGCCCGAGCGGCGCGGACAGCGCGTTGGCTACGTCGAGGATCTCGGGCCGGTTGCGCCAGCTCGTGGTCAGCGTCAGCTCGCGGGCCGACTCACCGTCGCGGCGGCGGAACTCGGCCGGGAAGCGGTCGAGGGTGCCGGCGCTGGCCCCGCGCCAGCCGTAGATCGACTGGGCCGGGTCGCCGACGGCCGTGACCGGATGCCCGCCGCCGAACAGCGCGCGGAGCAGGACCACCTGGGCGTGGCTGGTGTCCTGGTACTCGTCGAGCAGCACCACCTGGTAGCGCTCCCGCTCGATCGCGCCCACCTCGGGATGGTCCCTGGCCACCGCGGCGGCCCGGGCCAGCTGGTCGCCGAAGTCCATCGCTTCCAGGAGCAGCTTGCGCTCGGCGTACCCGCGCACGAGCGGCAGCAGCTGCAGGCGGGCCTTCTGGCGGTCGAGGATCGTGCGCACCGCCTTGAGCATCTTCCCGGGCCGCGCCTCGACGTCGGCGAAGAACCGGCCGGTCCAGGCGGCCAGCTCGGCCGGCGTGCGCAGGTGCTCGGACAGGTCGGCGGAGAGATGCAGCACGGCGTCGGTGACCGTCGTCGGGGCCAGCATCACGTCGGACATGTCGCCGTCGTAGGCGCACACCACGCCGTCGGCCAGCTGCCAGCACGCCGCCTCGGTGAGCAGCCGGGTGGCCGGCTCGTACCCGGCGCGCAGGCCGTGCTCGGTCACGATGCGGGCGGCGTATGAGTGGTAGGTGGCGACGGTGGGCTCGCCGGTGATCAGGTCGTCGCGGCCGAGCCGGCGGACCAGCTGGGACAGCCGCTGGCGGACCCGGTGCGCCAGCTCGCCGGCCGCCTTGCGGGTGAAGGTGAGACCGAGGACCTGCTCCGGGCGTACGTGCCCGTTGGCGACGAGCCAGACCACCCGGGCGGCCATCGTCTCGGTCTTGCCCGAGCCGGCGCCGGCGACCACGAGCAGCGGCTCGACCGGTGCCGAGATCACCTCGACCTGCTGAGGCGTGGGCGGCGGCTGGCCGAGCATGCGGGCCAGCTCGAGCGGCGTGAACCGGGGGCCGGCGGAGGCCTTCGTGACCGCCCCGTCCAGCTCGAACAGCGCGTCCTGTGTCATCGCCGCCCCCAGGATTTCGCGATCTTGGTGGCAAAGTGCTGCTGGGACAGCATTTTGCCACCAAGATCGCGGACAACGAGGGTGCTCATCGCTGGTCCGTCACGTGGCGGCCGCTGCCGGAGACCGGGCACGAGGTGCGCACAGGGCAGACCCGGCACTTGTTGTTGACCACGGCCTGGAAGGTCGACGCGGCCATGGTCTGCGCGGTCCGGTGAATCATCTCGCGGGCCCAGCCGGGGTCCTCGGTCTCCGACAGCGCGGGCTGGCCCTGCTCCTTCGCGGTGACGCGGTCGCCGCCCAGCTGGACCAGCGACGCTCCCCCGGGCTCGCTCGACTCCTCGAACGCTCCCGCCTCGATCGCCGCCTGGTAGGCGGCCAGCTGGGGGTGCTCGGCCAGCTCGGCCTCCGGTGGCGCCGATTTACCGGTCTTGAGGTCGACGACGACGAGCCGGCCCTCCTCGTCCAGTTCGAGGCGGTCGACCCGGCCCCGGATCTCCAGGTCGGGCTCGAGCTGGACGAGGAAGTCGCGCTCGATGGCGATGAGCCGGCGCGGGTTGGCGGCCAGCCAGCCGATCAGCTTGTCGAGCATCGCCTCGGCGCGCTGGCGCTCCCGGCCGGCCACCCAGCGGGCCGATACCTCGATCGCATCGAACCGGCCCGCGACGTAGTCGACCAGCGCGGCCCGATCGACGGTCGCGTCGGCGGCGAGCATCGCGGCGGCGTGCACCAGGTTGCCGATGCCCTGCTCGGGCGAGAGCCGGGTCCGGCCGCCGTGGCGCTCCAGCAGCCACCGCAGGCTGCACCGCTGCACGCTCTCCACGGTGGACGGGGTCACGGTCACCGGCTCGCCCGGCGCGGCGAGCGGCCGCTCGTCGGACAGCTCGGGCAGGCCCCACCAGCTGTCCGGGTGGGCGCCCGGCACGCCGGCGGCGGCCAGCCGCGCGAGCTGGCCGGCCGCGGCCCGGCGGCGCTCGGCCGGGGCGGCGCCGTCCGCGACCGCCGCGCGCAGCTCCGCCACCAGCGCCGGCAGGGTCAGGGCCCGCGGCGGTGCCGGCTCCTGCTGCACCTCTTCCGCCAGCTCGGTCAGGAACCGGCTCGGCTGCTCCTCGGCGTCGCCGGCCGCGACGGCGGTGACGAGCAGGTGCCGGCGGGCGCGGGTGGCCGCGACGTAGAACAGCCGGCGCTCCTCATCGAGCAGCGCGGCGAGCCGGCCGACCGTGCCCATCTCCCGGCCGGCGGCGACGTCGACGAGCACCTCCGAGCCGAGGACGCTGCCCCGCAGCCGCAGGTCGGGCCAGCTGCCCTCCTGTACCCCCACGACCGCGACCAGGTCCCACTCCAGCCCTTTGGCCGCGTGCGCGGTGAGGATGCGCACCGCCGAGCCCTGGTCCGCGGTGGGCGCGATCGAGTCGGCCGGCAGCTCCTGGCCGAGCAGGTAGTCGAGGAACACCTCCGTGCGCGCGCCGGGCAGGCGGTCGACGAACCGGGCCGCCGTGTCGAACAGCGCGACCACGGCGTCGAGGTCCCGGTCGGCAGCCGCGCCCCGGTGCCCGCTCCCGGAGCTCACGGCGGCCCACCGGTCGGCGAGCCCGCTGGCCTCCCAAACGGCCCAGAGCACGTCCTCGACGGTGCCGTTCTCGGCTGTCGAGCGGGCGGTGGCGAGCAGTCCGGCCACCCGGCGCGCCGGCTCGGCCCACCGGCGCTCCACCGCGGCCAGCTCCGCCGGGTCCTGCAGCGCCTCGACCAGCAGGACACCCGACGGGCGCCGGTCTCCCCCGGCCAGGGCGAGCGCCCGCAGCCCCTGGCGCAGCCGCCGCTCGGCGAGCGGGTCGGCGCCGCCCAGCGGCGAGTGCAGCAGCCCGACCGCGGCGTCCTCGTCCAGCCTCCCGGGCTCCAACGCGCAGCGCAGCAGGAGCAGCAGCGGCGCGACCGCCGGCTGCGCCTGCAACGGTAGGTCTTCCGAGGCGGTGGTGGTCGGGATGCCGGCCTGGTGCAGAGCCCGGCGCAGCGGCGCCAGCTGCCGGGCGGTCGACCGGACGATCACCGCCATCCGCGACCAGTCCACGCCGTGCAGCAGGTGCGCCTCGCGCAGCAGGTGCACCAGGAAGGCCGACTCGGTCGTGGTCGACCGGAACGTGCGTACCTCGATGGTGCCCGGCTGCTCCGACGCCGGGGCGAGGACCCGGTGCCGCGACGGGCCGCGCAGCCGCACCGCCACCCGACGGGTGGCCGCGAGCAGTTCGGCGCCGGACCGGTATGACCGCGCGAGCGTCACCGTCGGCGCGGCCGCCCCCGACGACGTGCGGAACCGGTGCGGGAAGTCCGCGACACCGGCCGGGTCGGCGCCCCGGAACGCGAACGTCGAGGAGTCCGGGTCGGCGAACACCACGAGGTGCTTGCCGCCCCCGGTCAGTGCCGCGAGCAGGTCGCGCTGCGCCGGGTCGGTGTCGGCGAACTCGTCCACGTACACATGGGTCAGCCGGCGCCGCTCGGCCGACAGCAGCTCGGGGTCGTCGAGCAGCAGGGCGGTCGCGGCGCGCACGAGCTCAGCCGCGTCGTAGCCGACCGAACCCCGCCCGGTGGCGTCACGCAGGGCCAGCACCTGCGTGTACTGCGAGTAGAAGCGCGCGGCGGCCGCCCAGTCGGGCCGGCGCACCGCCCGGGCATGGGCGGCGAGCCCGGCCGGGCCGATGCCGCGCTCGACCGCCCGCAGCAGCAGGTCGCGCAGCTCGGTGGCGAACGCGCGGGTGTGCAGGGCCGGGCGCAACGACTCCGGCCAGCCGATCTGCTCGTCATCGGCGTCGAGCAACTCGCGGATCACGAGGTCCTGCTCGGGGCCGGTGAGCAGGCGGGGCGGCGGGTCGCCGACGAGCGTCGCGGCGCGCCGGAGCAGGCCGAACGCGTATCCGGGGAAGGTGCGCACCATGGGCTCGGCCATCGTGGGCGCGGCCGCGGCGCCGGTCTCGGACCCCGAACCGGCCGCGGACTCCGGGCCGGCGGTTGACCGTGACCCGGCCGCGGACCCGGGGCCGGCCGCGGACTCCGGGCCGGCGGTTGACCGTGACCCGAGCCGGGCCTCGACCCGGTCGCGCAGGCGCAACGCGCCGCGCCGGCTGTAGGTGAGCGCGAGCAGCCCCTGCGGGTCGGCGCCGTCCGCGACTCGCGCGGCCACCGCCTCGACCAGGGTCGCCGTCTTCCCGGTGCCCGGTCCGCCGAGCACCAGCAGCGGCCCGTCGGCGTGCGCGACGGCACGCTGCTGCCCCGGGTCGGCAAGCGACGCGGGCTGCGCGGCGTCGGCCGGCCCGGCGGGCCTCACGAGTCGGTAGTCCCGGCGTGCGGGGCCGGGTGCGGTGGCGGCAGTGGTCACTGGCGTCTATGAGAGCAGGTCGGTACGACAGCAGTCACTCGGGTCGGCACCGCTCGATGGCGTCGAGGGCGCCGGGCACCGTGTCGGCAAGCGTGAGCAGGTCCACCGCCGCGGCCCGGACGAACCCCGGCCGCACCAGCCCGCGCAGCCAGTCGACCAGGCCGGCGTAGAAGCCGTCCACGTCCAGCAGCACGATCGGCTTCGTGTGCAGGGCGAGCGTGGCCGTGGTCCACACCTCGAACAGCTCGTCGAGCGTGCCCAGACCACCGGGGAGGATCAGGAACGCGTCCGACTTGTCGATCATCTCGGTCTTGCGGGTGGACATCCCGTCGGTGACCAGCAGCTCGTCGGAGTCGCCGTCGGCGACCTCGAGGTCGACCAGGCTCTGCGGGATGATCCCCAGCGTGTACCCGCCAGCGGACCGGGCACCCGCCGCCACCGCGCCCATCATGCCGACCCGACCGCCGCCCGAGACCAGCCGGTGCCCGCGCCGGCCCAGCTCGGCGCCGGTCTCCCAGGCCAGGTCCAGCCACCGCCGCTCGAGAGTGCGCGAGGACGCGCAGAACACGCAGACCGCGGCCACCGGCTACCTCCGCCGGCTCGCGGCACGCACGTCCGTGGCCGCCCGGCCGGTCGCCGCATCCTCGCGGGCCTCCTGCTCGGCCTGCCGCGCGGCGTCGGCCTCCACGATGTAGCGCACCGCCTCCTCGACATCGTCGGTAAGGCAGACGAGTTGCAGGTCCTCCGGCCCGATCTTGCCCTCGGCGGCCATCGTGTCGCGCAGCCAGTCGAGCAGGCCACCCCAGTAGGCGGTGCCCATCAGCACCACCGGGAACCGGGTCACCTTCCGGGTCTGCACCAGGGTCAGCGCCTCGAACAGCTCGTCCATCGTGCCGAAGCCGCCGGGCAGCACCACGAACGCCTGCGCGTACTTGACGAACATGGTCTTGCGGGCGAAGAAGTACCGGAAGTCGATGCCGACGTCGATCCACTCGTTGAGGCCTTGCTCGAACGGCAGCTCGATGCCCAGCCCGACGGACAGTCCACCGGCTTCGGTGCAGCCTTTGTTCGCCGCCTCCATCACGCCCGGCCCGCCGCCGGTGATAACCGCATACCCGGCCCGGGCGAGGGCAGCGCCAAGATCCTCGGCGAGCCGGCACTCGAAGCTGTCCGGCTTGCTGCGGGCCGAGCCGAACACGCTGACCGCCGGGGGCACGTCGGCGAGCGTCTCGAAACCCTCGACGAACTCGCTGAGGATGCGCAGGGCCCGCCACGCGTCCCGGGTGCGCCAGTCGGCCCGCCCCCGCGAGTCGAGCAGCCGCTGGTCGGCGGTGCTTGGCGGGATGGCTTCGCGACGCAGGGTCACCGCCCCGCGGTGGCGCTCCGGTCCCCGCCCACTCTTTCCGTTGCCGTTGGACATGGACTCACCGTAGCCAACGTCCGTGGTGCCGGCCGGTCACCCGGCGAGCCATCGCCGAAGGGTGACGGCGCCAGCCCGGATCTTGGAGATCTCCACGTGCTCCTCGCGGGTATGCGCGAGGTTCGGATCGCCCGGCCCGAAGTTCAGCGCGGGCACGCCCAGCGCCGCAAACCGGGCCACGTCTGTCCAGCCCAGCTTCGCCTGCGGCGGCTGGCCGATCACGTCCAGGAACTCCTTGGCGGGCGTCGCCTCCAGCCCCGGCTTCGCGCCCGGCGCCGAGTCGGTCACCCGCACGTCGAACCCGGCGAACAGCTCGCGGACGTGCGCCTGCGCCTCGGCTTCGGTGCGGTCCGGGGCGAACCGGTAGTTGACCTCCACCCGACACTCGTCCGGGATCACGTTGCCGGCGATGCCACCGGTGATCCGCACCGCGTTCAATCCTTCCCGGTACGTGCAGCCGTCGATCGTCACGCTCCGGGGTGTGTAGGCCTCGAGCGTGCGCAGGATCGTGCCGGCGGCGTGGATCGCGTTGGCCCCCAGCCACGACCGGGCCGAGTGGGCCCGCCGGCCGGTGGCGGTCACCATCGCCCGCAGGGTGCCCTGGCAGCCCGCCTCGACCAGCCCGTACGTGGGCTCCAGCAGGATCGCGAAGTCGGCCGTCAGCCGGTCGGGATGGCTGCGGGAGAGCAGGTAGAGCCCGTTGCGCTCGGACTCGACCTCCTCGCAGTCGTAGAAGAGATAGGTGACGTCGTAGCGCGGCCCCTCAACCGTCGCCGCGAGATGCAGGGCCAGCGCCGCGCCCGACTTCATGTCGGCCGTGCCGCAGCCATGGATCAAGTCGCCCTCGGTGCGCGAAGGCAGGTTTCCGGCGACCGGCACGGTATCGAGGTGGCCAGCGAGGATGACCCGCTGTTGTCGGTCGTTGCCGGTGCGGCCGATCACCACGTTGCCGATCCGCTCCACCGACAGGTGCGGCAGACCCCGCAGCGCCGCCTCGACCTGCCCGGCCAACCGCGTCTCGTTGCCGGACACCGACTCGACATCGACCAGGGCACGGGTCAGCTCGACCGGATCGGCCAGGATCTCAGGACTCAGCACGCGCCGACCCTAACCCGTCGCCGCCTTGATACGGTTTCTGGCCGTGAGCAGCGATTCGCCCGCGTGGGGCCTCGGACTGGCGACCATCACCGCTGACGGCCAGGTGCTCGACACCTGGTACCCGGCCGGCAAGCTCGGCTTCGGCACCCCCGACGTCGAGGCCCGCGCCGGCGTGCCGCTTCCGGCGGCCGAGGTGTTCGACTCCCCGGTCGCCGAGGCGGGGCCGATCCCCGGCCTGCGCACCGTCGCGGTCCTCACCCTGATCGGCTCGCTCACCGATCCGCCGAAGGACACCTATGACGCGTACCTTCGCCTGCACCTGTTGTCGCACCGCCTGATCCGGCCCCACCAGGCCAACCTGGACGGCATCTTCGGGGTTCTCCCCAATGTGGCATGGACCTCGGCCGGCCCGTGCCTGCCGGACAGGGTCGACGAGCTGCGCTGGGCGCTGCGGGCGCGCGGCGAGCGACTCGCCGTCTACGGAGTCGACAAGTTCCCCCGGATGACCGACTACGTGGTGCCTTCCGGGGTACGCGTGGCCGACGCCGACCGGGTCCGCCTCGGCGCCCATCTCGCCGCCGGCACGACGGTGATGCAGGAGGGCTTCGTCAACTTCAACGCCGGCACCCTCGGCGCCTCCATGGTCGAAGGGCGCATCTCGGCCGGCGTGGTGGTCGGCGACGGCACCGACGTCGGCGGCGGCGCGTCGATCATGGGCACGCTGTCCGGCGGGGGTCGAGAGGTGATCCGGCTGGGCGAGCGCTGCCTGCTCGGCGCGAACGCCGGCATCGGCATCTCGCTCGGCGACGACTGCGTGGTCGAGGCCGGCTGCTACATCACCGGCGGGTCGAAGGTGCTCATGCCCGACGGCTCGACCGTGAAGGCGAGTTCGCTGTCGGGCGTGAACGGCCTACTGTTCTGGCGCAACTCGCTGACCGGCGCACTGGAGGTACGCCCGCGCACCGGCCGGGGCATCGAGCTCAACGCGGCACTGCACGCGAACGACTAGATGACGCTCGGCTCGCTGATCACGAAGCGGGCCTCGACATTCGCGTACACCGTCTGGCGCTGCGGATCCAGGTCGAGCTGCGGCCGGCTCATGTCCACCGCCGTCCGCATGGCGTAGCCCATCGCCTGCACCGGCGCGTTCTCGCGGGACAGGCCCGAGTCGGTCAGCCGGACCAGGCGCAGGACCCGGGCGCCGAGCGCGTCGGCGTACTCGCGGGCCCGTTGTAGCGCGTCCTCGATCGCGGCCTTGCGCGCCTCGCGGTAGGTGGGGCTGTCGGGGCGCAGCGACCAGTACGGCCCCGCGACCGTCGTCTGGTCCCGGTCGGCGAGCGTGAGCGCGACATCGCCGAGCCGGGAAAAGTCGTGGAACGTGACGGTCGTGGTGACAGTGCCGGCGTACGCCTTGATCCGCTCCCCGGAGCCCTTCCCCTCGGGATGCACGTAGAGCCCACTGGTTTCGCGGCGCTCGATCGCCTCCGCGTACTCGTCGAGGAGACCGCGCAGCGCCTCCGCCCGGGCGGCGAGGCGGGCCAGGGTGTCCTGCCGGTCCCTGCCCCGGGCCGCGACGGTGACGATGAGCTGGGCCAGCTCCGGCTCGACCTGTCGGGTGATGGAGCCACGAACTGCGACGGTAGGGGCGCCGGCGACGGTGTCGGTCATGCCCCGCACCGTATCGCGGCCCGGCCGGCTCCAGTTCCCGGCGCCGGGCTCGCGGCCCGGCCGGCTCCAGTTCACGCGCCGCCATGATCTCCAAGGTCTGCTCCCGGACCGCCTCCGGCTCGCGTACCAACCGCTCATGGGTGAAGCGCACGACCATGATCCCGCAGGCCGCCAGAGCGGCGTCGCGTCGCAGGTCTCGCTCGCGATCCTGCACGCTGCCGTGGTACTTCCGGCCGTCGAGTTCGAAGTTGACCCGGCCCGCCTCGTCGAAGACGTCGAGGTGCACCGTCCGTCGCCCGAGCGGAAACGGCACCTGCCAGCGCAGGCCCAGACCGCGGAAGACATTCGCGTACCCCCACAGCTCCAGCTCGCTGCGGCACCCGAGCTCGAGCAGGTCGAGCAGGTGCACGAGGTAGCGGCGGCCGCCGAGTCGGGGAGCCGCGCCGAGTGCGTCGCGCACCCGGCCGACCGTGGTCATACGCCCGCCGACCGCGAAGATCACCGGAGCACGCTTGGCGTCACCGCTGAGCAGCGGCCAACTGTCGACGATGCTCCGCTCCAGTCGGATCACGGGAAGCTCTCCACGGACCAGCACCTCGGGCGGCGCGAGACCCAACGCGGCCCGGCGATGGACGATGAGGCCCGGCGCTCCGCGTAAGTGACTGGACGGCGCGGTCATGAGGTGAACCGGACCGTCGTCGGGCACCGGTAGCCGCCAGAGGCCCAGGGCCGACAGGTGGGAGACGGCGGCCCGCCCGCCGGCGTAGAGGACGGCCGCCCGCGTCAGCGCCATGCGGTCGTCGCCCAGCTCAGGATCGAGATAGACCCGAGGGTACGGGCACAGCAGGCGACCGGATCGAACGGCGCGGTCGAGGACGTCATGCTCGACGTGCGCGAGGGCGGCTTCGCGCGCGACCATTCCGCCGTTGGAAACGAGCAACCTGAGCAGCGCGGGGTTCACAGCAGCGAGGTTGGCCGATCCGGGGCGTGGCGCGAAAGCCCGCCAAGATCGAGATGTGGACAACGAGGGTGGCTGTGGATAAGCGCCCTCCGTCTGGCAACGACGTTGGTCGATCCAGTCCCATTGGGGCGCCCGAAATCGCGTTAGATCGACCAACGTCTATGCCGAGCGCAAGCCGGGCGGGGACCGCGGAGCCGGGCGGGGACCGCGGAGCCGGGCGGGGACCGCGGAGCCGGGCGGGGACCGCGGAGCCGGGCGGGTGGCGGGAGCCGAGCCGGAACTCGACCCGGGGATCGGTGGACTACCCCCGCAGGCGCGTGGCGGCGGCTTCGACGCGTTCGTCGGAGGCGGTCAGCGCCACCCGTACGTGCCGGTCACCGGTGGGCCCGTAGAACGTCCCCGGCGCCGCCACGATGCCCCGGCGCGCCAGCCAGTCGACCGTGGCCCAGCAGTCCTCGTCGCGGCTGGCCCACAGGTATAGCCCCGCCTCGGATTGCTCGATCGAGAAGCCGGCCGATTCAAGGGCAGCGCGCAGAACGGCGCGGCGACGGCCGTACCGGGAACGCTGCGCCTCCACGTGCGCCTCGTCACCGAGCGCGGCGATCATCGCCGCCTGGACCGGAGCGGGCACCATCATGCCGGCGTGCTTGCGGATCTCCAGCACGGAGGCGATCAGGGCCGGGTCGCCCGCCATGAAGCCGGCCCGGTAGCCGGCCATGTTGGAGCGCTTCGACAGGGAGTGGACCGCCAGCACGGAGTCGTAGACGCCGCCGCACACCGACAGTACGGAGACCGGCGATGCCTCCCAGGGCAGCGGCAGGTAGCACTCGTCGCTGGCGACCACCGCGCCCCGCTCCCGCGCCCAGTCGACGACCTTGCGCAGGTGGGCGGCGGGCAGCACGCGACCGGTCGGGTTGGACGGGGAGTTGACCCAGATCAACCGGACCCGCGACGACGGCCCGACCCCGACGAGCGAGTCCGACCGGACGACGGTGGCGCCGGCCAGTAGCGCGCCCACCTCGTAGGTGGGGTAGCAGACCGGCGGGATGACGACCACGTCGCCGGGGCCGATGCCGAGCAGCGTGGGCAGCCAGGCGACCAGTTCCTTGGAGCCGATCGTCGGGAGCACCCCGAACCCCGGCGCAGCGTCGCAGGCGGACGAGACCCACGACGTCAGAGCGGCGCGCAACGAAACAGTTCCGGCCGTCAGCGGATACCCCGGTGAGTCGGACGCGGCGGCCAGCGCGGAACGGACCACGGGCGGGACCGGGTCGACCGGCGTGCCCACCGACAGGTCGACGATGCCGCCCGGATGCGACCGTGCCAGCTCCTTGGCCGGCTCGAGTTTGTCCCACGGGAAGTCAGGCAGCCCAGCCGAGAAGCCCGCCCGGGCCGCCTGCCCCGCCAGCATCCGCGTCAGTGCTCGGCCGCGCGCGGCGGCTGCGCGGCGACGAAGGACGCGTCCTTGTCGATCTTGCCCACCTTCGAGGCGCCGCCCGGCGAGCCGAGGTCCTCGAAGAACTCGTAGTTGGCCCCGGTGTAGTCCTTCCACTGCTCCGGCACGTCGTCCTCGTAAAAGATCGCCTCCACCGGGCAGACCGGCTCGCAGGCGCCGCAGTCGACGCACTCGTCCGGGTGGATGTAGAGCATCCGGTTGCCCTCGTAGATGCAGTCGACCGGGCACTCCTCGATGCACGCCCTGTCGAGCAGGTCGACACACGGCTCGGCAATTATGTAGGTCACCGCTCGTCCTCTCCACACACGAACTCGCTGGACCGTCTCCGGTCACTGCGAATATGAGCCTAGTATCCCGCCCGGGAGGTGGTCGATCGTGCTGGGCCCCGACGACGTGGGCCACCGGGTAGTGATACGGCGACGGGCCGGCGAAAAGTACTTTTCGGACGTGCTCGGCCACCTGGTCGACCTCACCGAGAGCGAGGTCACAATTCGCACCAGGCACCAAACGGTGCGGGTGCCGACGACAGAGATCACCCACGCCAAGAGAGTGCCCGACCGACGGCGGCCGACGGCTACGGAGGCCCTGGAACGGGTCGCGGCGGCCGGCTGGCCGGCGCCCGAGCAGGAGCACCTGGGCGAGTGGCTGCTGCGGGCCGCGGGCGGCTGGACGGCGCGCGGCAACTCCGCACTCCCCATCGGCGACCCCGGGTGCACGCTGGCCGAGGCCGTCGACGGGGTCGAGCGCTGGTACCAGGCGCGGGACCTGCCGCCGAAGATCTCGATCGCCGACCCGGTCGGTGGCCGGCTCACCGCCGAGGTCGCGCGCCGCGGCTACACCGCCGCGCCACCGACCCTGGTCCAGACGGCGCCCCTGGCCGCCGCCGAAAACCATCCGGGGGTACGCCTGGATGCCGCCCCGAACGAGGAATGGTTCGCGGCGGTCGCCGGCCACAAGGGTGCCCTGCCCGACGTGGCGCGCCGGATCCTCACCGGCGTGCCGGTCGCGCGCTACGCCGGGGTCTACGCCGCCGACGGGTCGGCCCTGGCCGTCGGTCGGGGCGTCGTCACCGGCGGGTGGCTCGGCGTCTCGCTGGTATCCGTCGATCCGGCGCACCGGCGGCGCGGGCTCGCGCGGGCGGTGGTCGAGGCGCTCGCCGCCTGGGCGGTCGACGCCGGGGCCGGCCGCGCCTACCTGCAGGTGGAGAAGCACAACACCGCCGCCGTCGCGATGTATGAACGGCTCGGCTTCACCACCCACCACCGGTATGTGACCTGGGCCGCGCCCTAGCGGCGGACGACCCGCCGCGGCTTCGCGCGGATCTGCTGCTCGTAGCGCTTCCACGACTGTGCCTTGTAGTCCTGGCCCAGCGCGATCACGATCAGCAGCCCGAACAGCGTCCCGCCGGCGGCCAGCGCGAGATAGTGCCAGATCTGCCCGATGAAGAAGTCGACGCCGTCGCGCAGCGGGGTCGTGCCGGCCAGCAGCGGCCCGAGCAGGACCGAGAGCAGGCACCCGGCGACGGCGGCGACGGCGAGGTCAGCCACCACGCGGGGCATCGGGTGCTGGCGGGCCCACCAGTACGCGGCGCCACCCATCACGACGGCCACCAGGATCAACGCGACCAGACCGATGCGCGTCGTGTTCTTGTCGCTGTGCTCGGCGAACAACCGGACCGCCCAACGGGCGATCACATTGGTCGCGAACAGCACGCCCACGACGACCCCGACCGGCAACCACCGCTGTTTCATGGAGGATCTAATACCTTGTCCCGGGCGGCACGCGCCAGCCCGCTTAGATAACGAGACGGTTACGCGGGGCGCCGCAGGGATCGCATGACCAGCCAGTACGCGACGACGGCGAACACCAGCGCGCCGGCGAACATGGTCGTCAGCGCGACCCAGTTGTTGCTCGTCAGGACGAGGTCGCCCTCGCTGGTGCGGGCCGACGCCACGACCATCGGGACGGTCCACGCCGCGAACGGGGCGAGGACGGCGAGCACCTTGCCGGTCACCGCCCAGGTGAACCAGGCCAGCGCGGCGTTACCGAGGATCGCGCAGAGCAGGGCGACCGGCAGCCGCACGTAATGAGCCTGCCCGCCGCTGGTCCACTGCCACATCAGCGGGGTCAGGAACGCCTCCCACACCGACGTCGCGAACGCCAGCCCGACGGCGACGACCCCGCCGACCCACCGCAGCCACGCCGGATCGGGCGCCGGTGCCGGCGTTTGCGTCGGCGCCGGTGGAGACGCCGGTGCGGCCCCTTCGGTCATGCCGGCACGGTAGCGGCGGGCACGTCGAGGCCGGCGAACAGGTCGTCCTCCCAGCCGTACGGGCCGCTGCCGGGGCCCTTCTCCCCGACCGCGAGCTGGTAGTACTCCACGCCCATGAACTCGGCACCGAAGTTGCCGGCCACCGAGAACAGCCAGGACGTCGGCGGGATCTGCGTCGCGTGCGCCTTCATCGCAACCACCTTGGCGTCGGCGTGCTCGTGGCCGTCGATGCGCGCGGCGATCTCCGCGTCCGGGGTGCCGAACGGCAGGTCGTCGACCTCGGCGACGTCACGGAACGGGTTGTTCGACGAGTCGGCGAACTCCTTCATGCCGGCCTCGATCACGCTGCGCGGGACCGCCGTCCAGTACACCTTCGTAGGGGCAACATCGCTCGCCAGCTCGACGGCCCGCATCGTCACCCGGTGCGCCTGGACGTGGTCGGGGTGGCCGTAGAAGCCGTTCTCGTCGTAGGTCACCACCACCTGGGGGCGGACCTCGCGGAACACGTCCACCAGCAGCCACGCCGCCACGTCGAGGTCGGCCTTCCAGAACGCGCGCGGGTGCTCGTTGGTGGGCAGGCCCATCATCCCGGAGTCACGGAACCGGCCGGCGTGCCCGAGGAACCGGTGGTCGGTGACGCCCAGGGCCGCGCACGCCGCGTCCAGCTCGGCGATCCGGTATCCCCCGAGCTGGTCGGCCTGATCGGCGGAGAGCCCGGCCAGCGCCGGAATGTGGATCTCGCCTTCCTCACCGAGCGTGCAGGTGACGAGCGTAACGTGGTCGCCCGCCGCGGCCTGGAGGGCCATCGTGGCCCCGGTGCCGACCGCCTCGTCATCGGGGTGCGCGTGGACGAAAACGATCCGGCGGGCGGCCCGGATCCCGGCGGCGTCAGTCACAGGCGCCACTCTACTGACCGCGGTGGCACGGACGCGTCCGGCGTGACCGGCCCGATTGGCATGACAACTCCGGTACCGGCGGGAGAACATTCCGGGGTGGACTATCCGGAGTTGGCTGCGCGTACCCGTCGGTTCTCCTATGGCTCCCCGCGCGGCGTGACGGTCACCGCCGACGGTGCCCACGTCGTGTTCCTGCGCTCGTCGGGTCCGGAGGACCCGGTGGACCGGCTGTGGGTCTTCGACGTCGTGACCGGGCAGGAGCGGCTGGTGGTCGACCCGGTGACGCTGCTGGGCGGCACGGGTGAGCTGCCGGCCGAGGAGCGGGCGCTCCGGGAGCGGCTGCGACTGTCGGCCAGTGGAATCGGGTCATACACCACCGACTCGACCGGCGCCAACGCGGTGTTCGCCCTGGCCGGGCGGCTGTTCCGGGTGGATCTCCGGTCCGGCGCCGCGCAGGAGCTGCCGACCGTCGGCTCGGTGGTCGACCCCCGCCCGGACCCGAGCGGCCAGAAGATCGCCTACGTCGCCAACGGCGCCCTGCGCGTGGTCGAGGTGGCGGGCGGGGGCGGCGACGTGGTGCTCGCCGCCGAGGACGGCGTGACCTGGGGGCTGGCCGAGTTCGTCGCGGCCGAGGAGTTCCACCGCTTCCGCGGGTACTGGTGGGCGCCGGACGGGCGGTCGGTGCTGGCCGCCCGGGTCGACGAGTCCCGGGTGCCGCGCTGGCACCTGCACGACCCGGCCGCCCCCGAGGAGGAGCCCCGCACGGTCCCGTACCCGTACGCGGGCTCGGACAACGCCAAGGTCACGCTGCACCTGCTCGACCTGGACGGCGGCTGGGTCGACGTGCACTGGGACCGGGAGACGTACCCGTACCTGGTGGCCGTCTCGTGGAGCGACACCGGCGGCCCGCTGATCACGGTTTTGCGCCGCCTCCAGCAGCACGGCCTGGTGCTCTCGGTCGACCCGCGCACCGGCGAGACGCAGGTGCACGCCGAGTTGGCCGACCCGCGGTGGGTGGAGCCGGTGCCGGGCACACCCGCCTACCTGCCCGACGGCCGGGTGCTCGTCGGCGGCGAGCTGGCCCACGACGGGTACGACTCCCGGTGCCTGTTCGCCGACGGCACCCTGCTCACTCCGCCCAGCCTCTACGTGCGGCGGGTCAGCGGCCGGGTCGACGGGGACCTCATCATCGAGGCGCAGGACGGGGAGCCCAGCGAGCAGCACATCTACCGGGTACGCGTCGCGGCCGGCGTGACCGGTGCCGACGCGCGGCGCATCACCGCCTCGGCCGGCTGGCACATCGCCGCCGGATCCCGGGAGACGCTCGTCATCGGGTCGCTGTCGCTGGAGCACGCCGGCTGCCGCTACCGGGTGTTCCGCCGCGACGAGCAGATCGGCGAGCTGGCCTCGCTCGCGGCCACGCCGCCGTACGCCCCCCGGCCGGTCCTGCAGCGGGTCACCGACCGGCGGCTGCCCACCGGTGTGCTGTACCCGCGCAACCACGTCGCCGGGCGCCGGTTGCCGGTGCTGGTCGACATCTACGGCGGCCCCGGGCACCAGGAGGTGGTCTCGGTCCGGTCGCGGTGGACCGAGCGGCAGTGGTGGGCCGACGCCGGGTTCGCGGTGGTCGTCGTCGACAACCGGGGTACGCCCGGCGTGGCCCCCAGCTTCGACAAGGCGATCCACCGGCGCTTCGCCGACGTGATCCTGACCGACCAGGTCGACGCGCTGGCGGCGCTGGCGGACAAGCACACCGACCTGGACCTGTCCCGGGTGGCGATCCGGGGGTGGTCGTTCGGCGGCTGGCTGTCGGCGCTGGCCGTGCTGCGCCGACCCGACGTCTACCACTGCGCGGTCGCCGGCGCCCCGGTCACCGACTGGGCGCTCTACGACACCGCGTACTCCGAGCGTTACCTCGGGTTGCCCGCCGACGCGCCCGACGTGTACGCGCACAACTCGCTGCTGGATCCGGCGTCGGAGCCGCCGGCGTCACCGGCGGACGCCCGGCCGCTGCTGCTCGTGCACGGGATGGTCGACGACAACGTGGTCGCCGCGCACACGCTGCGCCTGTCGGCCGCGCTGCTGCAGGCCGGCCGCCCGCACGCGGTGATACCGCTGACCGGGGCGACGCACATGGCGGCCGGCGGGCTCGGCGAGCGCCTGCTCCGGCTGGAGCTCGACTTCATCCGCAAGTCGCTGCCCACCGCCTCGTAGCGCCCCCTTAGACGTGTCGATCTAGGAGAAATGGCCGCGTGGTGCCCGTTTTGTCCGGCCAGAACTCCTAGATCGGCGCGAAGATGGGGGCATGCTCTCCGCAGACGAGGTATCGAAGGCACTGGGCGACCTGACCGGCTGGTCGGGTGGCACCGACGCGATCCGCCGGACCGTCGAGGCGCCCAGCTTCCCGGCCGCGATCCGGCTCGTGGTCGAGGTCGCCGAGGCGGCCGAGGACGCCGACCACCATCCCGACATCGACATCAGGTGGCGGAAGGTCACGTTCGTTCTGAGCACCCACTCCGCCGGCGGCGTGACCGACAAGGACATCGCCCTCGCCCGCCGCATCGACGAGCTGGCTCTCGGGCACGCCGCCTCATGATCCGCACAACACCGACCGGGAAGGTGTTTCGATCAAGGGTTGCGTTCGGGTCGCCCGCCCCGTAAGTACCCGCATAGGGTTTGGGGCATGACGCACTTCGACGCAGCGACGGCGGCGGTCGAGGCGGCCCTGGCCGCCGGCGCCCGCTACGCCGACGCGCGGGTGATGCATCGGCGCTACGAATCGATGACCGCCCGCAACGGCGAGATCGAGGAGCTGGCCCAGGACGAGAACGCCGGTATCGGGGTGCGGGCGCTGGTCGGGTCGAGCTGGGGGTTCTTCGCCGTCCCGGACCTGTCCGACGCTCAGGCGCGCACCGCCGGGGCGCGGGCGGCCGCCATCGCCAGGGCCAGCGCCTGCGTGCCGGGCCCGGCCGTCGACCTGGTCGCGGTCACCGCCAGCGTGGACTCGTGGGCCAGCGGCTGCGAGGTCGACCCGCTCGCCGTGCCGCTGACCGACAAGGCCGAGCTGCTGATCGCGGCCACCGCCGAATCGCACAAGCAGGGCGCCGACCTCGCCGAGGGCCTCTACCAGATCTGGGACACCCGCAAGTGGTTCGTCTCCTCGGAGGGGCACCGCATCGACCAGCACGTCAGCGAGTGCGGCGCGGGGATCTCGGCCACCGCGATCGGCGACGACGAGACCCAGCGCCGGTCCTACCCGTCCTACCGCGGGCAGTACGGCACCCGCGGCTGGGAGCTGGTCAACGCGCTGGACCTGACCGCGCACGCCGCGCGCATCGCCGACGAGGCGCAGGCGCTGCTCACCGCGCCGATGTGCCCGCAGGGCGAGACCACGCTGATCCTCGGCGGCGAGCAGCTCGCGCTGCAGATCCACGAGTCGGTCGGGCACGCCATCGAGCTGGACCGCATCCTCGGCTGGGAGGCCGCATACGCGGGCACGTCCTGGCTCGACCTCGCCAAGCTGGGGAGTCTCCAGTACGGCTCCGAGCTGATGAACATCACGATCGACCCCACGATCCCGGGCGCGCTGGGCTCGTCCGGGTACGACGACGAAGGCACCGAGGCGGCGCCCCGCCACGCCGTGCGCAACGGCACCTGGGTCGGCGTGCTCGCCGGCCGGGACTCCGCCGCCGTCGCCGGCCTGGACTACGGCGGCAGCGTGCGCGCCGACGGCTGGGCCCGGCTGCCGATGGTCCGGATGACCAACGTCGGGCTGGAGCCGGGCCCGCACACCCTCGAAGAGATCATCGCGGCGACCGACGAGGGCGTCCTGATGGACATGAACCGCTCCTGGTCCATCGACGACAAGCGGCTCAACTTCCAGTTCGGCTGCGAGATCGGCTGGGAGGTGCGCAACGGCCGGCGCGGCCGGATGGTGCGCAACCCCACCTACACCGGCATCGGCCCGATCTTCTGGCGCTCGATGGACATGCTGTCGTCGGAGACGGTCGCGTGGGGCACCCCCAACTGCGGCAAGGGCCAGCCCGGGCAGGTCGGCCACACCGGCCACCCGGCGGCGCCGGCGCGCTTCACCAACGTGCGAGTAGGGGTACGGGGATGAGCCTGGCCGTGGAAACCCAGCTGGACGTAGCGAGCCGGGTGCTCGACCTGGTCCGGGAGATCGCCGGGCCGGGCGCCCAGGCCGAGGTGAACGTGAGCCGCCAGGACCTGGCGCTCACCCGGTTCGCCAACTCCTACATCCACCAGAACGTGGCGGACTCCATCACCATCGTGCGGCTGCGGCTGCACCTCGACGGCCGCACCGCCACCGGCTCCGGCACCCTGGTCGGCGGTGACGCGCTGCGCGCCCTGGTCGAGCGGACCACCGCGGCGTCCCGGCTCAGCCCGCCGGACGGCGGCTGGCCCGGGCTCGCTCCCCCGGCACCGCCACTGACCACCGGGTACCCGGACGACCAGACCGCCGCGGCGACACCCGAGGAGCGGGCGGCGCGGGTGCGCACGTTCGTCGACGCCGCCGGTGGCCTGACCACCGCCGGATACCTGCGGACCGCGTACACCAGCGCGGCGTTCGCCAACTCCGCCGGCCAGTCGGTCGCCGGGGCCACGACCGAGGCGGCGATGGACGGCATCGCCCGGACCGGCACGTCCGACGGCGTCGCGCGGCGCGCCTCGCCCCGGCTGGCCGACATCGACGGCGCGGTCCTCGGCGCCCGCGCCGCGGCCAAGGCGCGGGCCGGCGCGGACCCGGTCGAGCTTCCGCCGGGTGAGTACGAGGTGGTCCTCGAGTCCGACGCGGTCGTCGACGTCCTGCGCAACCTCGCCATGTACGGCTTCAACGGCAAGGCGTACGTGGAGCGCCGCTCCTTCGCCGAGCTGGGCGCACAGCAGTTCGACCCGGCCGTGACGCTCCTCGAGGACGTCATCTCTCCGGATGCGATCGGGCTGCCCTTCGACACCGAGGGCACGCCCAAGCGGCGGGTCGAGCTGGTCGCGGGCGGCGTGACGAGCAGCGTGGCGCACGACCGGCGGACGGCCGCCGAGGCCGGCGTCGAGTCGACCGGCAACGCGTTCCCCGGCTCCCGGTCGTGGGGTCCGATGCCGCTGTCGATGCGGCTCGTCCCGGCCGACGCTCCGGCCCCGGAGCCGGTCACCGAGGTCGACGGGCCGGCCGCCGACTCGTCGGTGGCGGCGCTGGTCAGCGGCGTGCGCCGGGGACTGCTGATCACCGACTTCTGGTACACGCGGGTGCTCGACCCGCGCCCGCTGGTGGTCACCGGGCTGACCCGCAACGGCGTCTGGCTCATCGAAGACGGCGAGATCACCCGGCCGGCGCAGAACTTCCGCTTCACCCAGTCGTACCCGAAGGCCCTCGGCCCGGGCGGGGTCCTGCGCATCGGCACCCACCCGGTCGTCGAGCCGGCCGACTGGGGCTCGGAGACGTTCGTCGCGCCGGCGCTGTGCCTCGCGGGGTGGAACTTCACCGGCGGCGCGTCGGGCTGATCGACTGGTGTGCCGCACCGCACATGCGAGACTCTCCCCTCGCACGTGCGCGCATTCGCCGGGCGTAACGTGTGCACCGACGCGTACGCGCATGGGGCGGGCCGGTGACTGTCTGTGCAGTTCAGCCGCCTGCCGCCGCGCAGACGGCGAGACTGAGGACAACGAAATACATCATCACTTAGCCCGTCAGGGAGCGAACCGAAGATGACGACGACGGCAACGAGGCCGGCCGGTCAGCGGCCGCGCGCCGCGATCGCGGTGAAGACGTTGCGGACCGACCGGTGGTGGGTCGCACCACTGCTCACCGTGACCGGGCTGACCCTGTGGGTCCTTTATGCCACGGTGCGCGCGTTCATGCAGAAGTGGTACTGGGTCGAGGACTATCACTACCTCACCCCGTTCTACTCGCCCTGCGTGTCGACCGGCTGCGACCCGGACGCCGCGGAGTTCGGGCGCTTCCTGCCTAACTGGCCGATCCTCCCGTTCGCGGCGATCACCCTGCCGTTCCTGCTGCTGTTCCGGCTCACCTGCTACTACTACCGCCGGGCCTACTACCGCTCGTTCTGGCTGTCACCACCCGCGTGCGCGGTGCCCGACGGCCACAGGTCCTACTCCGGTGAGACGCGCTTCCCCCTGATCTTCCAGAACGCGCACCGCTACTTCTTCTACGCCGCCGTCCTGATCTCCGTGGTCAACACCGTGGACGCGATCCGCGCCTTCCACAGCCCGCAGGGCTTCGGCATCGGTCTCGGAAACGTGATCCTGGTGGTCAACGTGGTGCTGCTGTGGGCATACACGATCTCCTGCCACTCCTGCCGGCACATCATCGGCGGGCAACTCAAGCACTTCTCCAAGCACCCGCTGCGATACCGGGCCTGGGGCTTCGTGTCCAAGCTCAACGCCAGGCACATGCAGTTGGCGTGGATCACGCTGGGCACGCTGATGCTGACCGACGCATACGTGATGGCGGTCGCGGCGAACTGGATCCCCGACCTGCGCTTCTTCCACTGAGGACTCCCGATGACCAATATCGAGCGACACTCGTACGACGTCGTCGTGATCGGCGCCGGCGGTGCCGGGCTGCGCGCGGCGATCGAGGCCCGGCTGGCCGGCAAGAAGACCGCGATCATCTCGAAGTCCCTGTTCGGCAAGGCGCACACGGTCATGGCCGAGGGCGGCGCCGCGGCGGCGATGGGCAACGTCAACAGCCGCGACAACTGGATGGTGCACTTTCGCGACACCATGCGCGGCGGGAAGTTCCTCAACAACTTCCGGATGGCCGAGCTGCACGCCAAGGAGGCCCCGGACCGCATCTGGGAGCTGGAGACCTACGGTGCGCTGTTCGACCGCACCAAGGACGGCAAGATCTCCCAGCGCAACTTCGGCGGGCACGAGTACCCCCGGCTGGCGCACGTCGGTGACCGCACCGGCCTGGAGCTGATCCGAACGCTGCAGCAGAAGATCGTCTCGCTGCAGCAGGAGGACTTCGCCTCGACCGGCAACTACGAGTCGCGCATCCGGGTGTTCGACGAGACCACGATCACCGAGCTGTTCGTCGAAGGCGGCAGGATCGCCGGGGCTTTCGGGTACTACCGGGAGTCCGGCGACTTCCTGCTGTTCGAGACACCGGCGGTCGTGCTGGCGACCGGCGGGGTCGGCAAGTCCTACAAGGTGACCTCGAACTCCTGGGAATACACCGGCGACGGCCACGCGCTCGCGATGCGCGCCGGGGCGACGTTGATCAACATGGAGTTCCTGCAGTTCCACCCGACCGGCATGGTCTGGCCGCCGTCGGTGAAGGGCATCCTGGTCACCGAGTCGGTGCGTGGTGACGGTGGCGTCCTGCGCAACTCCGAGGGCAACCGGTTCATGTTCGAGTACGTGCCGGACGTGTTCCGCAAGCAGTACGCGGACACCGAGGAAGAGGCCGACCGCTGGTACACCGACCCGGACAACAACCGCCGCCCGCCGGAGCTGCTGCCCCGCGACGAGGTGGCCCGCGCCATCAACTCCGAGGTCAAAGAGGGCCGGGGCACCCCCGCCGGCGGCGTCTTCCTGGACGTGTCGACCCGGCTGCCGGCCGAAGAGATCACCCGGCGGCTGCCGTCGATGTACCACCAGTTCAAGGAGCTGGCCGACGTCGATATCACGAAGCAACCGATGGAGGTAGGCCCGACCTGCCACTACGTGATGGGCGGCGTCGAGGTCGACCCCGACACGGCAGCCGCGGTCGTACCCGGCCTGTTCGCGGTCGGCGAGGTCTCCGGCGGTATGCACGGCGCCAACCGCCTCGGCGGCAACTCGCTGTCCGACCTGCTGGTCTTCGGTAAGCGCGCGGGCGAGTACGCGGCGTCCTACGCCGTTGCCACGAAGCGTGCCAAGATCCCGACCGCCACGTTGAACGCGGCGGTCGAGACCGCGCTCGCCCCGCTCAACCGCGGCGACGGCGGAGAGAACCCGTACACGCTGCACAGCGAGCTGCAGCAGGTGATGAACGACCTGGTCGGCATCATCCGGCGGCGCCCGGAGCTGGAGGAGTCGCTGGCGCGGCTGGCCGAGCTCAAGGAGCGGGTCAAGAAGGTCGGCGTCGGCGGCGGTCGCCGCTACAACCCCGGCTGGCACCTGGCGCTCGACCTGCGCAACATGCTCACCGTCTCGGAGTGCACGGCGAAGGCCGCGCTCGAGCGGGAGGAGTCACGCGGTGGCCACACCCGCGAGGACTTCCCGAAGATGGACCCGAACTGGCGGCGCGTGAACCTGGTGTGCTCGCTGGAGGGCGAGGACGTCAAGCTGGAGCGCAAGCCGCTGCCGGAGATGCGCCCGGAGCTGGTCGAGCTGTTCGACCCTGCCGAGCTGGCGAAGTATCTGACCGAAGAAGAGCTCGCGAAGATCGACGTGCCGGGCACCGAGCGCCCCGCCGGCAAGGAAGGTGAGTGATGGGAGAGAAACGACACTTCCAGGTCTGGCGCGGCGACGAGTCCGGTGGCCAGCTCGAAGACTTCCAGGTTGAGGTCAACGAGGGTGAGGTCGTCCTCGACATCATCCACCGGCTCCAGGCCACCCAGGCGCCCGACCTCGCCGTCCGGTGGAACTGCAAGGCCGGCAAGTGCGGCTCCTGTTCCATGGAGATCAACGGCAAGCCGCGGCTGGGCTGCATGACCCGGATGTCGACGTTCGGGGAGACCGAGACGGTCACCGTCACGCCGGTGCGCACCTTCCCGGTCATCCGCGACCTGGTCACGGACGTGTCCTTCAACTACCAGAAGGCGCGCGAGCTGCCGGCGTTCGCTCCCCCGCCCGGGCTGGCTCTCGGCGAGTACCGGATGCAGCAGGTCGACGTGGAGCGCTCGCAGGAGTTCCGCAAGTGCATCGAGTGCTTCCTCTGCCAGAACGTCTGCCACGTGATCCGCGACCACGAGGAGAACAAGACCAACTTCGCGGGCCCGCGCTTCTTCATCCGCGCCGCCGAGCTGGACATGCACCCGCTCGACGCACGCGGCGACCGCCAGGATATGGCGATTGAGGAGCAGGGCATCGGGTACTGCAACATCACCAAGTGCTGCACCGAGGTGTGCCCCGAGCACATCAAAATCACGGATAATGCGATCATCCCGATGAAGGAGCGTGCCGTGGACCGTCGGTACGACCCGATCACCTGGCTCGGCCGCAAGATCTTCCGCCGCGACCAGTTGGACAAGCCCGCCGGGTACGCGACGGCGGAGGCGGGCGCCCGTCCCGCATCGTCGTCCGTCGTCGGCCTGTCGTCGGCCGACCCGCCGGTTTCGGCCGGATCGCCGGCGGCCTCGACGGACGGCTCACCGGCTTCGCCGGCCACCACGCCGGCCGAGCGCGCCGCGGCCACCGACGCCCAGGGCGAGATCAGCACGAACTGGCACCGCGAGACGCCCGGCTACGCCCCAGCGGTGGGCCCGGACGGGAAGCTGCCGGTCACCGAGGCCACCGCCGAGTTCGCCGGCGCGTCCTCGCCGTTCGGCGACGACGTCGACTTCCCGATGCCGATCGAGGACATCTCCTACCAGCACCCGAGCAAGCCCGACGAGCACTGATCAGGTAATGCCCGAAGCGCCCCGCCGAGTCCGACCGGCGGGGCGCTTCGCGTTTTCTTCCGGCCCGGATCAGCGGCCGTTGGCCACCCGGCGCATCGCCGACACGTACCGCCGCGTGGCGAAGTCCTGGGCGAACCAGCCGACCGGCCCGCCCAACCGGGTGTACCAGCGCGCCGGCCGGCTGAACGCCCGGATGTCGAGCCACACCTGACCGTCCTCGTCGAGGTGGACGGCGAACGCCTCCTCGCCGCTCTCCGGGTGCCCGGGCAGCGTGCCGTACGCGTACCCGTACCGTCTCGCCTCGTCGACCACCCAGACGACCTCGCACGGGATCCGCAGCAGTCCCGCCAGCCGGAACGTGACCCGGACCCCCTCCGCCTGCGGCGGCGTGCCCGCCGGTACGCGCAGGCCGGCGCCGCGCTGCATGTCCCACCGGCGCAGGCCCTCGGCGGCGCGGCGGAACGCGGCCACGCCGGTACCGAGGTGTTCATGGCGGCGGACGTGCCGGTAGCCCGCCGGCAGGTCGGTGCCGCGGGTCGCGCCGGTCTCGGGGTAGGTCAGCCCTGTCACGGCATCATCGTGCCCTGTGCCGTGCCGGGATAACCCACGAGCAACGGCGGGAGCGCGGCGACGATCGGGGCGTCCGCCGGCAACCAGTCCACCTCGTAGAGTTCGGCGGCGGTCAGCCAGCGCAGCGCCAGGTGCTCGACCAACCGCGGCTGGTCGCCGTCGACCAGGGTCGCGGCGTAAACCCGCAGCACCGACCGGCCGTGCCCGAGCGGGACGTCGGCACCGACGCGGGGGCCGACGAGCACCTGGACATCGAGTTCTTCCCGGCACTCCCGCACGAGCGCGGCCGTCTCCGACTCGCCCGCCTCCACCTTGCCGCCCGGAAACTCCCACCGGCCGGCCACGTCGGGCGGGCCGGACCGGGCACATGCGAGAACGCGACCGTCAGCGATGATGGCCGCGCCGACGATGACCCGTGGACTAGTCCGTTCGGAGCGCACGGCCGTCAAGCGTGCCAGAACATGTGCCGAAACGTGTACACGGTGCGTCCCGTAGCACCCCAGACGGGCGAATTGCGGGCGTGGACACGCCGCGCAGTTACGAGCAGACTGACAGGCACCAATGGCAACGAGGAGGCCTCGATTAGGCCACAAGCCGGCAACGAAGCCTGGGAGGTGGCAATGCGCACGCGACGGGGCGAGCAGCACGTCGACTACTTGACCGATGCCCTGAGCCTGCTCGACGGCTGGACCAGGGACGGTCGGGAGCTTCGGCGTACGCTCCCGCTCGACGACTCGCAGCATGCCGCATTGACCGAGCGAATCAAAGTGGTCGCGGACGCGCTCCAACTGCGGCCCTACGTGCGGCGCTCCGAGGGGCAGACCCAGATCAAGCTGTGCACGCCAGACGAAGGTGCGCTCTCCGACGGTGAGGTCACGCTCGCCGCGCGGATCGAGGACATGTACCGGACAATCGTCCAGGCCTGACTCCGCCCGGCAGGAGGAGCGGACAGCGACCCTTGCCGGGTGTGGATCACCGCGCAAATGTGGAACCAGCGCCTCAGACGTTGAAGCGGGAGGTCTGTGCTCGCCTCCGCCACAAACCGGCTCCGGCTGCGCTCAGACGTTGAAGCGGGAGGTCTGTGCTCGCGCTCAGACGTTGAAGCGGGAGGTCTGTGCTCGCCTCCGCCACAAACCGGCTCCGGCTGCGCTCAGACGTTGAAGCGGAACTCCACGACGTCGCCGTCCCGCATCACGTAGTCCTTGCCCTCGATGCGCACCTTGCCGGCGGCCTTCGCGGCGGCCATCGAGCCCGCGGCGACCAGGTCGTCGTACGCGACGATCTCGGCTTTGATGAACCCGCGCTGGAAGTCGGAGTGGATCACGCCGGCCGCCTCCGGGGCGGTCGCGCCGACCGGGATGGTCCAGGCCCGCGCCTCCTTCGGCCCGGCGGTCAGGTAGGTCTGCAGGCCCAGCGTGCGGAACCCGACCCGGATCAGCTGGTGCAGCCCCGGCTCCGGCTGGCCGATCGACTCCAGCAGCTCCCGGGCCTCGTCCTCGGGCAGGTCGATCAGCTCGGACTCGACCTTCGCGTCCAGGAAGATCGCCTCGGCCGGAGCGACGAGCGCGCGCATCTCGGCCAGGAACGCCTCGTCGACCAGCTCAGCCTCGTCCACGTTGATCACGTAGAGGAACGGCTTGCCGGTGAGCAGGTGCAGCTCGCGCAGCAGGTCGGTGTCGATGCCGGCCGCCGCGGCACCGGCGTAGAGCGTGGTGCCGTTGTCGAGCAGCTCAAAGGCGGCCTTGGCGGCGGCGACCAGGGGAGCGCGCTCCTTGCGTACCTTCGCTTCTTTCTCCAGCCGCGGCAGCGCCTTCTCGATCGTCTGCAGATCGGCGAGGATCAGCTCGGTATTGATCGTCTCGATGTCGTCGGCGGGCGAGATCTTGCCGTCGACGTGCACCACGTTGGGGTCGCTGAACGCGCGGACCACCTGGCAGATCGCGGACGCATCGCGGATGTTGGCCAGGAACGCGTTGCCCCGGCCCTGCCCCTTGGACGCCCCGCGGACGAGGCCCGCGATGTCGACGAACGACACCGGCGCGGGCAGGATCTTCTGTGAGCCGAAGATCTCGGCGAGTGTGCCCAGGCGCGGGTCAGGCAGGCCGACGACGCCGACGTTGGGCTCGATCGTCGCGAACGGGTAGTTGGCGGCGAGCACGTCATTTTTGGTGAGCGCGTTGAACAGCGTGCTCTTGCCGACGTTGGGCAGGCCGACGATGCCGATGGTGAGACTCACGTGCGCCGAGTCTACGCGGTGCCGCCGGCCGGCCCGCTGGCACGGCCATGTCCGAAACCCGCGAGCTTTCGGGTGGCGACGGGGGCACGATCGAAGACGTGGAGTTGGACTTCGAACGGTGCTATCGGGCGGTCGACAGCCGGGACCCGCGCTTCGACGGCTGGTTCGTCACGGCCGTCACCTCGACCCGGATCTACTGCCGCCCGTCCTGCCCGGCTGTCACGCCGAAGCGCGGCAACGTGCGCTTCCTGCCGTCCCCGGCGGCCGCCCAGCGGGAAGGCTTCCGGGCCTGCCTGCGCTGCCGGCCGGACGCCGCGCCCGGCTCGCCGGAGTGGGACAACCGCGCCGACGTGGTGGCCCGGGCGATGCGGCTCATCGCGGACGGCGTCGTCGACCGCGGCGGCGTGCCCGGCCTGGCCAGCCGGCTCGGGTACACCGAACGCCACCTGCACCGCATGCTGCACGCGGAACTCGGCGCCGGGCCGCTGGCGCTGGCCCGGGCGCAGCGGGCGCAGACCGCTCGGGTACTGATCGAGACGACCGACCTGGGCCTGGCCGAGATCGCGTTCGCCGCCGGTTTCCGCAGCGTGCGGCAGTTCAACGAGACGATCCGCGAGATCTACGGGCGGGCACCGTCGGATCTGCGCCGGGCGTCGGCCGGTCGTTCCGCGGCCGCTTCCGGCACGATCACGCTGCGCCTGCCGTACCGGGCGCCGCTGCACGCGGACGCTCTGTTCGGCTTCCTCGCCGCCCGCGCGATCCCCGGCGTGGAAGACGTCGACGACTGCTATCAGCGCACGCTGCGGCTGCCGCACGGCGCCGGCGCCGTCGCTCTCCGACCCTGCGACGGCTACGTGCAGGCGACCCTGCGCCTCACCGACGTGCGCGACCTGGCGCCCGCGGTGGCGCGCTGCCGGCGCCTGCTCGACCTGGACGCCGACCCCGAGGCCGTGGACACGGCGCTCGCCGTCGATCCCGCGCTGTCCGCGGTCGTTCTGAAAGAACCGGGGGTACGCCTGCCGCGCGCCGTCGACGGGTTCGAGCTCGCGGTCCGCGCGATCGTGGGCCAGCAGGTGTCGGTGTCCGCGGCCCGCCGTGTGCTCGCGAAGCTGGTGCGGGAATGCGCCCCTACGGCTGAGTGGGGCGCCCCTGTCACCGCCTCAGCCGGAGTAGGGGCGCCCCACTCAGTAGAAGGGGCGCTCTTCCCGGACGCCGCCACGGTCGCGGAAGCGCCGGACGGGGCGTTCGCGATGCCGGCCGCGCGCCGGCGCACGATCCGGGCGCTCGCGACGGCGGTAGCCGCGGGCGACCTCGTCCTCGACCCCGGCGTGGACCGGGCAGAAGCGGAGAAGCAGCTGCTGGCCCTGCCCGGCGTCGGCCCGTGGACAGCCGGGTACGTCGCACTGCGCGCCCTCGGCGACCCCGACGTCTTCCTACCCACCGATCTCGGCGCCCGCCGCGGCGCCGCCGCGCTCGGCCTGCCGGACCAACCCGGCCCGCTGGCCGAGCACGCGGCGCGCTGGCGGCCGTGGCGCTCGTACGCGCTCATCAGACTATGGAGGCAAGCATGACCTGGTATTCATCCACCGTGGACACCCCGACCGGCCCGTTCACCGTCCTGGCGACCGACGACGCCGTCCTGGCCAGCGGCTGGACGGACGACGTCGGTGCGCTGGCTCCGCTCGTACACCCGGAACTCAAGCCGCGCACGGGCCCGCAGCCGCGTGCGGACCTGGGCCCGGTCACCAAGGCCGTGCTGGCGTATCTCGACGGCGACATTACGGCGATCGACGAGGTGCCGGTGCGGCAGCGGTCCGGGGCCTTCCTGGAACACGCGTGGCAGACGCTGCGCGAGGTGCGGGAGCCGATCACGTATACCGAGTTCGCCGCGCGGGCCGGGCGGCCGGCGGCCGTGCGCGCGGCGGCCATGGCGTGCGCCCGCAACGCGGCGGCACTGTTCGTGCCGTGCCACCGGGTGCTGCGCACGGACGGGTCGCTGGGCGGATTCCGCTGGGGGCTGCCGGCGAAACGGTGGCTCCTCGATCACGAGGCGTAATTTCGCTCTCGGCTTCGACCAGTCTATCGGCGCAGGTGATGGTCATGCTCCCCCATCGACCAAGATCACCAGATGGCGAAAACCGGTGGGGAAACGTCGGACCCCGCGGCTAGCTTCGAGAACGTGCACGCTCACCGGCTTCGAAATCTCTGGCGGATCCGTCACTACGTGCGCCCCTACCTGACACAGATGAGCTGGCTGCTGGTCGCCGCGTTCGCGTCGACCGGCGCCAGCATCATCGTCCCGCTCGTGGTGCGTGGCGTGGTGGACGGGCCGGTAAGCCACGGCCAGGCGGCGGGCCTGCTCGAGCTGGGCGGTCTCGCCCTGGCCCTGGGCGTGTTCGAGGCGGTGCTCATCTTCATCCGCCGGTGGACGCAGTCGGCGTCGGCGCTCGGGATGGAGGCCGCGCTGCGTCGCGACCTCTACGCACACCTGCAACGGCTGCCGATCGCCTTTCACGACGGTTGGCAGTCCGGGCAGTTGCTGTCGCGGGCGACGGGTGACCTGTCGGTCATCCGACGGTTCCTCTCCTTCGGCCTGATCTTCCTGGTGGTCAACACGGCGACCTACATCACGGTGGTCGCGCTGCTGATTCATCTGTACTGGCCGCTCGGGCTGCTCGTGGCGGCCAGCGCGGTGCCGCTGTTCTACGTCAGCAAACTCTTCACGAGTCAGTACTTCCGGGCGTCGCGGATGATGCAGGACCAGCTCGGCGACCTGGCGACGCAGATCGAGGAGTCGGCGCAGGGCATCCGGGTCATCAAGTCGTTCGGCCGGCGCCGCCACCAGGCCGGCCAGTTCGCGGTGGGCGCGCAGCGCATCCACGACACCGCGGTCGGCAAGGCCCGGATGCTGGCCAACACGTGGTCCCAGTTCGACCTGATCCCCAACGTGACGCTGGCGCTCGTCCTCGTCGTCGGCGCGCTGCAGGTCTCCCGTGGTGAGCTGTCGTTGGGCGGTCTCGTCGCGTTCGTGTCGCTGCAGGTGATGCTCGTCTGGCCGATCGACGCGCTCGGCTGGATCATCGCCAACGGGCAGGAGGCGATGACCGCGGCCGACCGGGTCTACGAGGTGCTCGATACCAGGCCGTCGATCGTCGACCGGCCGACCGCTGCGATCGTCTCCCCGCGCGAGGTCGCCGGGCTGGTCCGGTTCGAGGGGGTCACGTTCGCCTACCCGGGCGCGTCCGCGCCGGTGCTGCGCCGGATCGACCTGGACGTCCGGCCCGGCGAGACGCTGGCCATCGTCGGCGCGACCGGTTCCGGCAAGACCTCGCTGGTCTCGCTGGTCCCCCGGCTCTACGACGTGACCGCCGGCCGGATCACCATCGACGGCCGGGACGTGCGCGACTTCCGGCTGCGCTCGCTGCGCCGGATCGTCGGCGTCGCGTTCGAGGAGCCGACGCTGTTCTCCATGAGCGTGCGGGAAAACCTGACGCTCGGCCGCCCGGACGCCACCGACGAGGACGTCGCCGAGGCGCTCGCGGTGGCGCAGGCCGACTTCGTCTACGAGCTGCCGTGGGGGCTGTCGACCCGGGTCGGCGAGCAGGGCCTGTCCCTGTCCGGCGGCCAGCGGCAGCGGCTGGCGCTGGCGCGGGCCGTGCTCGGCAAGCCACGGGTGCTCGTCCTCGACGACCCGCTGTCGGCGCTGGACGTGCACACCGAGGCGCTGGTCGAGGAGGCGCTGGGCCGGGTGCTCGCCGGCACGACCGCGCTGCTGGTCGTGCACCGGCCCTCGACGGTCGCGCTGGCCGACCGGGTGGCGCTGCTGCTCGACGGCGAGATCGCGGCGGTCGGCACGCACTCCGAGCTGATGGCGACCGTCCCGGATTACCGGTCGGTCCTGTCCGCGGACGCCGACGAGGACCTCGACGAAGAGGAGGTGCGCGCCGCGTGAGTGTCGACGTCAAGAGCTGGCGCGGCATCGCGCCGGACGACGACGCGGAGCGGACCGTGGCCGAGGCCGGCGACAAGGCCTCCGTGGTCCGGCTGCGCGCCAGGAGCCGGCGGCTGCTCGGCTCGCTGCTGCGCCCGCACCGCCGGCTGCTGTGGCTGGCCGTCACACTGCTGCTGGTCCAGAACGCCGCCGCCATGGCCGGTCCATACCTGGTCAAGATCGGCATCGACCGGGGCATCCCGCCGCTGTCGCACGGCGGCCACGACGGCCGCGTGCTCACGGCGGTGGCCGTGGCGTTCGCCGTGGCCGCCGCGACCGAATACGTCACCAAGCGCGGGTTCCTGGCGCTGTCCGGGCGGATCGGCCAGGCGATCCTGCTCGACCTGCGCCGCCGGGTCTACGACCACTTCCAGCGGCTGAGCGTCGGGTTCCACGAGCGGTACACGTCGGGCCGCGTCGTCGCCCGCCTCACCAGCGACATGGACTCGATCAGCGAGCTGGTCGACGGCGGCATCGAGGACCTCGTCCTCGCCGGCCTGTCGGTCGTGTCGGTCGCGGCGATCCTGCTCTGGCTGGACTGGCCGATGGCACTGGTCACGATGCTGTCGTTCCCGTTCCTGCTGTGGCTGTCGCGGTGGTTCCAGGGGGCGTCGGCGCGGGCCTACCGGCGCACCCGGGAGGCCGTCGCGCTGGTGATCGTCCACTTTGTCGAGTCGATGGGCGGCATGCGCGCGGTGCAGGCGTTCCGTCGCGAGCCGCGCAACCAGGAGATCTTCGACGCGGTCAACGACGACTACCGCAAAGCCAACGTGACGGCCATGCGGCTGATCGCCATCTACGCACCCACGATCAAGTTGGTCGGCAACGTGACGATCGCGGTCGTGCTCACCTACGGCGGCTACCGGGCGCTGCACGGTCAGACCGAGGTCGGCGTGCTGGCCGCGTTCCTGCTCTACCTGCGCCGCTTCTTCGAGCCGATGCAGGAGCTGAGCCAGTTCTACAACGCGCTGCAGTCCGCCACGGCCGCGCTGGAGAAGCTCGCCGGCGTCCTCGACGAGAAGCCGTCGGTGCCCGAGCCGACGCGGCCTGTCGCGCTGACCCACGCCCGTGGCGAGTTGGGCTTCCACGCCGTGCGGTTCGCCTACCGGGTCGACCGGCCGGTGCTGCCGACCCTCGACCTCACGATCCCCGCCGGGCAGACGGTGGCGCTGGTGGGGGCGACCGGCGCGGGCAAGTCGACGGTCGCCAAGCTGGTCGCCCGCTTCTACGACCCGACCGCCGGCACCGTCACGCTCGACGGGGTCGACCTACGGCGGGTGTCGGATGCCGACCTGCGCCGGGCGGTGGTGATGGTGACCCAGGAGAACTTCCTGTTCTCCGGCACGGTCGCGCACAACATCGGCTTCGGGCGGCCGGACGCCGGCCGCGCCGAGATCGAGGCCGCCGCGGAGGCGATCGGCGCCGACGGGTTCATCCGGGCGCTGCCGGACGGATACGACACCGATGTCCGCAAGCGCGGCGGGCGACTGTCGGCCGGGCAGCGACAGCTGATCGCATTCGCGCGGGCGTTCCTCGCCGACCCGGCCGTGCTCATCCTCGACGAGGCGACGTCATCGCTCGACATCCCGTCGGAGCGGCTGGTCCAGCGGGCGCTGCGCACGATCCTCGCCGACCGGACCGCGATCGTGATCGCACACCGGTTGTCCACGGTCGAGATCGCGGACCGGGTCCTCGTGCTCGAAGACGGCCGCATCGTCGAGGACGGCCCGCCCACCGAGCTGATCACGGACGGCGGCCGCTATGCCAGGCTGCACCAGCAGTGGCGCGACAGCCTAGTGTGATCGCCGTGGTGAGCCTTTCCCAGATACCGGCGGAGCTGGAGTGGGTCGTCGAGCCGGCGGCGTGGCGGCTGTCCGGCGACGGTGCCGAGCTGACCGTCGACGCCGGCCCGCGCACCGACATCTTCGTCGACCCGGCGGACGGCACCCGATACGACAACGCACCCCGGCTGCTGGCTACGGTCGAGGGCGACTTCCAGCTCAGCGCGCGGGTCCGCGTCGATTTCGCGACGCAGTACGACGCCGGTGTGCTGCTGCTGTGGGAGAGCCACGAGCGCTGGGCCAAGCTGTGCTTCGAACGTTCGCCGCAGGGCGCCCCGATGGTGGTGTCGGTCGTCAACCGCGGCGTCTCCGACGACGCCAACGGATTCACCGTCGGTGGGGACGCCGCCTGGCTGCGGGTGTGCCGGATCGGCCGGGCCTACGCCCTGCACGCCTCCACTGACGGGGCCCAATGGCAGCTCGTGCGCTACTTCGCCCTCGACGGCACCACTCCGTCGGTGCGGGTCGGCTTCGAAGCCCAGTCGCCGCACGGCTCCGGCTGCCGGGTGCGCTTCGACGAGATCCGGTTCAGGCGCGAGACGCCCGCCAATCTTCGAGACGGGTCGTGACCGCATAATCGGTCGGCGCGCGCCTGGCGCGTGCGTACCATCGGCTCATGACGGATACGGAGCGTAATGCGCGCCGCATCTCCGAGCACGACCGGTCGGGCCCCCGCGCTGCGCGTGGCGGCCCGGACCGGCCGCCGACACTGGACGGGCTCGAGGAGAAGTGGTCGCGCCGCTGGCAGGAGGAGGGCACGTACGCGTTCGACCGGTCGAGGGACCGGGCGGGCGTATACGCGATCGACACCCCTCCGCCGACCGTATCCGGGCCCCTGCACCTGGGCAGCCTCTTCTCCTACACGCACACCGACCTCGTCGCCCGTTTCCAGCGGATGCGCGGCAAGGCGGTGTTCTACCCGATGGGGTGGGACGACAACGGGCTGCCCACCGAGCGCCGCGTGCAGAACCACTTCAAGGTCCGCTGCGACCCGTCACTCCCCTTCGACCCGGCGTTCGATCCGACCGGGGAGTGGACGTCGATCTCCCGGCGCAACTTCATCGAGCTGTGCGAGCGGCAGACGGCCGAGGACGAGAAGGCGTACGAGCACCTCTGGCGCCGGCTCGGGCTGTCGGTGGACTGGACCTACCAGTACACGACGATCGGGCGGGACGCCCGGGTGGCCAGCCAGCGCGCGTTCCTGCGCAACCTGGCGCGCCGCGAGGCCTATCTCGCCGAGGCGCCGACGCTGTGGGACTCGACGTACCAGACGGCGGTGGCCCAGGCCGAGCTGGAGGACCGGGACCGGCCCGGCGCCTTCCACCGGCTGCGCTTCGGAAGCGACGTGCTCGTCGACACCACCCGCCCGGAGCTGCTGCCGGCGTGCGTGGCGCTGGTGTGCCACCCGTCCGATGAGCGCTACTCCGGGCTGGTGGGCACGTCGGTCCGAAGTCCACTGTTCAACGTGGACACCCCGGTCTTCGCGCACCCGCTGGCCGACCCGGACAAGGGTACGGGCATCGCGATGGTCTGCACCTTCGGCGACGTGACCGACGTGACCTGGTGGCGGGATTTGCGGCTGCCCACACGCACCGTCGTCGGGCGGGACGGCCGGCTGCTCCCCGACCCGCCGTCCGGGGTGGACGGTGCGGTCTACGCGGAGTTGGCCGGCAGGACGGTGGCCCAGGCGCGGCGGCGGATCGTGGAGCTGCTCTCGGCGAGCGGCGACCTGGTGGGTGAGCCGAGGCCGATCACCCACCCCGTGAAGTTCTACGAGAAGGGCGAGCTGCCGCTGGAGATCGTGACGTCGCGGCAGTGGTACCTGACCAACGGCAGCCGCGATCCTTCGCTGCAGGCGCAGCTCATCGAGCGCGGGCGCGAGCTGCGCTGGGTGCCCGAGCACATGCGCCACCGGTACGAGCACTGGGTGACCGGCCTGACCGGTGACTGGCTGATCAGCCGGCAGCGGTTCTTCGGCGTGCCCATCCCGGTCTGGTACCCACTCGACGCGGACGGCGCGCCGGACTACGACCGGCCTCTCGTGCCGGACGAGGCCCGCCTGCCCGTGGACCCCGCCTCCGAAACCCCTGACGGGTACGCCGAGAGCCAGCGCGGCCGGCCCGGCGGTTTCGCCGCCGACCCGGACGTCATGGACACCTGGGCCACGTCGTCGCTCACCCCGCAGATCGCCGGCCGGTGGGAGCGCGACCCCGACCTGTTCCAGCGGGTGTACCCGATGGATCTGCGGCCGCAGGCGCACGAGATCATCCGCACCTGGCTGTTCGTGACCGTGCTCCGCTCGCACCTGGAGCTGGGCGTGCTGCCCTGGCGCACCGCGGTGATCTCCGGCTGGATCCTCGACCCCGATCGCAAGAAGATCTCGAAGTCGTTCAAGGGCAACCCGGCGCTGGAGATGCTGGAGAAGTACGGCTCCGACGCGCTGCGGCACTGGTCGGCGAGCGGTCGCCCGGGCATCGACTCGGCGTTCGACGAGAGCCAGCTACGCATCGGCCGCCGGCTGGCGACCAAGGTGCTCAACGCGTCCCGGTTCGTGCTCGGCCTCGGCGCCGCGTCGGCGTTGCGGGAGGGTCTGGCCGCGGTGACCGAGCCGCTGGACCGGTCGGTGCTCGCTGCGCTGTCCGAGACGGTCGACACCGCGACGGCCGCCTTCGACGGGTACGACCACACGGGCGCCCTGGAGGCCGTCGAGCGCTTCTTCTGGACCTTCTGCGACGACTACATCGAGCTGGTCAAGGAGCGCGCCTACAGCGGGTCCGGTTCGGCGCGGGCGGCGCTCGCGCTGGCGTTGTCGGCGCAGCTGCGCCTGTTCGCGCCATTCCTGCCGTACGTGACGGAAGAGGTCTGGTCCTGGTGGCGCTACGGCTCGGTGCACCGGGCGCAATGGCCCTCGAGCCGGGAACTGGCCGGCGTCAGCGGGGACCCCGCGGTGCTGGCTGTCGCCAGCGAGGCGCTGCACCAGGTGCGGCGCGCCAAGTCCGACCGCCGGCTGTCGATGAAGGCGCCGGTGCCGCTGGCCGAGGTGCTCGGACCGGCGCCGGAGCTTGACCTGCTGAGCCTGGCCGAACCGGACCTGCGCGCCGCCTGCGGCATCGGCCGGCTGGACCTGCTGCCCGGCCGGACGGACACCCTGGTGGTCGCCTGCGCGTTCTGAAGCCGTGAGGTGGGCCGGCCCGGCCCCGGGCCCACGGCGCGGTGAGGTGGGCCCGGCCCCGGCCCACCTCACAGCGCACTCCCAGGTCGCCGAGAGGCTGACGCGGGCGGACGTCGGTATAGTCCCTCCGGTGTCCTTGACGGATCGAGCCCTCACGCTGGTGCCGGAGCCGCTGCGCTCGGTGCTCCTCAAGCGCCGCGAGATCGTAAAGTTTCTGATGGTCGGCGGGTTCTGCTTCGCGATCACCGTGGTGATCAACTACGCGCTCAAGCTCACGGTGCTCAGCGCGAAGCCGGTGACCGCGCTCACGATCGCGACCGTGATCTCGGGGGTGATCTCCTACATCCTCAACCGCGAGTGGTCCTTCCGCACCCGCGGCGGCCGCCGCCGCCACCACGAGGCGTCGCTGTTCTTCCTGTTCAGCGCGATCGCCGTGGGCCTCACCGACGTGCCGCTGCTGCTGTCGCGCTACGTTTTCGAGCTGCGCACGCCGATGGTGTCGCGGCCGGTCCAGGAGATCGCCGACTTCCTGTTCGGGATCATCCTCGGGACGCTGGTCGGCATGCTGTTCCGGCTCTGGTCGTTTCGTCGCTGGGTCTTCCCGGAGGAGAATGTGCGACCGGGACGCCAGAACGCCCTGTACCCCCATGTCGCGGCATCCGGCCAGGAGCAGGACATCGCGTCCCGTTAGACGGCCAGCTCACGTAGCGCCTCCCGCAGCAGCGCGCTGCCGGCGATCGGGCCGCCGGCCAGCTCATTCGTCAGGGCGTCCACGCTGACCATCCGTTCGCGCACCACCTCCTGGGCCAGCGCCCGGACGACCGCCGGGTCCCGGCACCACCGCGCCGCGTCGACGACCGAGCGGGCCAGCGAGCAGATCCGGATCGGCGCGCTCACCCCGGCGTGCGGGTCGGGCCGCCGCGTGCGGTGGATCCGCACGAAGTCGACCGAGAGCACCTGGCGGGCGTGCGGGACCAGCACCCGCACGTGCGGATCGCCCGGCAGTGCGCGCACGCCGTGCAGGCGCAGGGCGACCCGCCCGGTGAGCGCGGCGCCGGCGCCGGCGTAGAGACACGCGGCGATCCAGCGCTGCCGGTGGCTGAGGTAGCCGCCGAACGACGCGTAGACGCCGGGCAGGACCTCGCGCCACCGACCGGTGCCCAGGCGCCACCGCAGCATCGCCCGGGTGACCCCTAGGGCGGCGAGCTGATCGTGGCGGACCAGGCCGTCCTGGGCAGCGAGAACCGTGGGCGCTGCGATGATCGACATGAGCACCGACTGTGCGGCACGGCCGCCGCCGGCACAACGGTCAATCGCGGGCTGTGGACAACCGGCGGAGATCGGGGTGGCGGGGTGGCTGCCCCGGCCTACCAGTCACCGCCACCGAAGTCACCACCGCCGAAGTCACCACCACCCCAGTCGCCGCCGCCCCAGTCGCCACCGCCGCCGAAGTCGCCGGCCGCGCTGGCGTCCCCGCCGCCGTCGCCGCCGCCGTCGCCGCCGTCCCCGCCCGGGTCCCAGCCGTGCTCGTCGGCGTAGTCGAGCCCTTGCTCGAACCCGGCGTCGTAGCCGGTGTCACCCCAGGACGGGCTGAACAGCGCATCGAAGAGCAGCATCGAGCCGACCGCGCCGGCACCGGCCGCGAGTGCCGTCTTCCACAGCGGCTGCGAGTACCACCCCGAGGGGACCGGGCGGCCACCCACCATTCCGCCCGGGTAGTAGTACGGCGTGTCGTTGCCGGGCCGCGGGCCCGCCTTGATGTGCTGGCCCTGCACGTCGACCTCGCGCTCCTTGGTGAGCGCACCTGCGGCCCGCTGGCCGGCCAGCGGCGGCAGCTCGGGACCCGGGTCCAACCCCAGCGCGGTGCGCGCGCCGTGCACGTAGGCCAGGCCTTCCAGCGCGGTCTCGCGGGCCAGCTCGTACTGCTTGAGCGTGGTCGACCGCTCGAGCTGCGCGCCGGCCGCGTTGTATCGCTCGCCGGCGTCGACCAACGCCTGCCGGGCCGCCAGGTTCTCACCGCCGCCGAGGTTCATGACCTGACCGCCGAGCCGCTCGTACCAGCGCAGTGCCTCCTCCCGCGCATCAGCGAGCTCCTGCTCGCGCCGCCTCCGACCGAATATCGAGAAAATCACGATGACCCCCAGCACACCGAGGATGACCAACGCGAACAGGACCCAACCCATAAGTACGACGGTACCCAGGCGTGTCTTGTCGCACTCCTCAGGCATGCTGTCGATCGTGGAGCTACTCCTGGTTCTCGTGGGGCTACTCGTTGGCGCCGCCCTCGGCTGGCTGGCCGCCCGGTCGCGATCGGCGGCCGACATCGCACGGTTGGACGCCACGCTGCAGGCCACCCGCGACGGCGAGGCCCGGCTGGAGCAGTCGCTGCGCGCGCTGAGCTACGAGGCGAGCGCGCAGACCCAGGACGCAGTGGCCCAGGCGGTCGCGCCACTGCAGGACGCGTTGCTGCGCTACGAGCGGCGCGTCGGCGATCTGGAGCGCGAGCGGGTCGGAGCCTACGAGGCGCTGCGCGAGCAGGTGCGCGGCATGCACCAGGTCTCCGGCGAGCTGCGCACCGAGACCCGCCAGCTCGTCGCGGCCCTGCGGGCGCCACAGGTGCGCGGGCGCTGGGGCGAGCACCAGCTGCGACGCATCGTCGAGGCGGCCGGCATGCTCGAGCACTGCGACTTCTCCGAGCAGGTCAGCGGCGCGACCGACGCCGGCGGGATCCGACCCGACCTGGTCGTGCGCATGCACGGCGGCCGGCAGGTGGTGGTCGACGCGAAGGCGCCGTTCGATGCCTACCTGTCGGCGATGGAGGCGCGGGACGAGCCGACCCGCAACGCCCACCTCGCGGCGCACGCCAAGCACGTGCGGGGCCACGTGGACGCGCTGTCGGCGAAGTCCTACTGGTCGGCCTTCGAGCCGGCACCGGAGTTCGTCGTGCTGTTCATGCCGGCCGACCCGTTCCTCGACGCGGCGCTGCAACGCGACCCGTCACTGCTGGAGCACGGGTTCGCGCGCAACGTCGTCCTGGCAACTCCGGCCACGCTGGTCGCCCTGCTCCGCACGATCGCCTACGCGTGGCGCCAGGAGTCCCTGGCCCGCAACGCCATGGCCGTGCACACCCTGGGCAAGGAGCTCTACGCGCGGCTGTCCACGATGGGCGATCACCTGGCGAAGGTGGGCACCTCGCTGGGTGGCGCGGTGGCGGCCTACAACAAGGCGATCGGTTCGCTGGAGGCGCGGGTGCTGGTCAGCGCGCGGCGCCTCGGCGACCTGGGCGTCTCCTCCGAGGAGCTGGCCACACCGGCACAGGTGGAGACCGCACCGCGCCAGCTGCAGGCGCCCGAGCTGGTCGACAGCGAATACGCGTCGCTGCTGGCCGAGCTGCGCGGCGACGAGCTGCGCGCCGACGAGCTGCGCGCCGATGAGCCGCCCGCGACCTGAGCCGGGTCGGCGCCGCCCGTTCCCAGCGATCTTGGTGGCGAATTGCGGCTATGGCAGCAGTTTGCCACCAAGATCGCCGCGCAGGCCGGGGCGGGGCGGCGCCGCGCGAGGCGAGGCGAGGCGCGGGCGGGGCTAGCGTCAGGCGCCGGCGGCGAGCTTGGCGGCCTCTTCGGCGCGGGCGGCGGCGGCCGCGCGCATGTCCCGCTTCAGCTCCTGGGGCAGCGAGAAGGTCAGCTTCTCGTCGGCCGTGCTCACCTCGGCCACCTCGCCGAACCCACGCTCGGCCAGGACGTCGAGGACCTCCATGACCAGTTCCTCCGGCACGGACGCGCCCGAGGTGAGGCCGACCGTGGTGGCGCCGGCCAGCCACGAGTCCTGGATCTCGCTCGCGTAGTCGACCAGGTACCCGGCCCGCGCGCCGGCATCGACGGCGACCTCGCGCAGCCGCTGCGAGTTCGAGGAGTTCTGCGAACCGACCACGATCACCACGTCGCACGACGGCGCGATCTTCTTCACAGCGTCCTGCCGGTTGGACGTGGCGTAGCAGATGTCGTCGCTGGGCGGCGACATCAGCAGCGGCAGCCGGCGCTTGAGGCGGTCGACGGTTTCGAGGGTCTCGTCCACCGACAGCGTCGTCTGGGACAGCCAGACCACCTTCGACGGATCGCGCACGGCCACCTGGTCGACCGACTCCGGCCCGTCGACGAGCTGGATGTGCGCGGGCGCCTCCCCGGTCGTACCGATGACCTCTTCGTGCCCCTCGTGACCGATGAGCAGGATGTCGTAGTCGTCCGCGGCGAACCGGCGGGCCTCCTGGTGGACCTTCGTGACCAGCGGGCAGGTCGCGTCGATGGCCCGCAGCGCCCGCTCCCGCGCCTGGTCGTGCACCTCAGGCGCGACCCCGTGGGCGGAGAAGACCACGATCGACCCGGGCGGGACCTCCTCGTTCTCCTCGACGAAGATCGCCCCGCGCGCCTGCAGCGTGGAGACCACGTGCTTGTTGTGCACGATCTCCTTGCGCACGTAGATCGGCGGCCCGTAGAGCTTGAGGGCCTCCTCGACCGTCTGCACGGCGCGGTCGACCCCGGCGCAGTAGCCGCGGGGCTTGGCGAGCAGGACACGCTTGCGAGTCTCGGTCACGGGCCAATGGTACGAGCCGCGCCGGAACGTAGGCTGTCCGCGTGACGGAGGCCCCAACCCCGGGCGCAAGCGCCCCAGGCGTGAGCGCGCCGACCAGCACCGCGGAGCAGCCCTGGCCGGTACGGGTGGTCAGCCAGAAGATCGGCGCCTGGATCAGCAAGCTGGGCTGGGTGTGGGTCGACGGTCAGGTCGCGCAGATCACCCGCCGCCCGGGCACCAGCACCGTCTTTCTCACGCTGCGTGACCCGTCCGCCGACCTGAGCCTGACCGTCACCACGAACCGGGACGTGCTCGACCTGGGCGCCCCCAACCTGACCGATGGTGCGCGCATCGTCGTGCACGCCAAGCCCGACTTCTACCCGGGCCGCGGCACGCTGAGCCTGCGCGCCGACGAGATCCGTCAGGTGGGCATCGGCGAGCTGCTGGCCCGCATCGAGCACCTGAAGAAGCTGCTCGCCGCCGAGGGCCTGTTCGCCCGGGAGCGCAAGCGGCGCCTGCCGTTCCTCCCGCGGCGGATCGGGCTGATCACCGGGCGGTCCAGCGCGGCCGAGCGCGACGTGTGCACCAACGCCCGCCGGCGCTGGCCCGCCATCGACTTCCGGATCATCAACGTAGCCGTGCAGGGGCCGGGCGCGGTGCCGCAGATGATCGACGCGCTGGCCGTGCTCGACCGGGACGAGACGGTCGACGTGATCGTCCTGGCGCGCGGCGGCGGCTCGATCGAGGATCTGCTGCCGTTCTCCGACGAGGCCCTGTGCCGGGCGGTGTTCGCCTGCCGTACCCCGGTGGTGTCGGCCGTGGGGCACGAGACGGACATGCCGCTGGTCGACTTCGTGGCCGACCTGCGCGCGTCCACGCCGACCGACGCCGCCAAGCGGATCGTGCCCGACGTGGCCGAGGAGAAGACCCGGGTCGACCAGGCCCGCCTGCGGCTGCGGCGGGCGATGGCCCAGCTGGTCGACCGCGAGCAGCACCGGCTGGACGCGGTGCGCAGCCGGCCGGTGCTCGCCCGCCCGGAGGCGATGATCGACCAGCGCGAGGCGGAGACGGCAGCGCTGCGGGAGCGGGCGACGCGCTGCCTGGGCCATCGGCTCGAGCGCGCCGACGGCGACCTGGCGCACACCCTCGCCCGGCTGCGCGCGCTGTCCCCGGCGGCGACGCTGCAGCGCGGGTACGCGATCGTGCAGCGCCCGGACGGCGCGGTGGTGCGCCGACCGGACGAGGTCGAGGTGAAGGACCGGCTGCGTATCCGGCTGGCCGGCGGCGAGCTGACCGCGACCGTGGAGGCAGAATGATCCAGGACTACATCCGCCGCACGGCGGCCGGCGGCCGCGACACCGAGCGGATCGGCCCGTTCCTCGCCACGTTCTCCCGGGACAGCACCAATCCGTTCCTCAACTACGCCATTCCGGACGCCAGCGCGCGGCCGACCGCCGACGAGGTCGCGCGACTGGCGGCCGCGTACGAGAAAAGGGGCCTGACCCCACGGCTGGAGTACCTGCCGAGGTTGGCGCCGGACGTGGAGCCGGCGCTGCTGGCCGGCGGGTTCGCCGTCGAGTCCCGGGTGCCGCTGATGGTCTGCCGCCGGGGCGAGGAGGTGGCGCAGCCGGCGCCCGCCGGGTTCGAGCTGTTCGTGCCGACCAGCGACGAGGACCTGCTGGGGATGCTGACCGCGCAGCACGAGGCGTTCGGGGAGACCGAGCCGCCCACGGTCGCCAACCTGGGCGGGCTGCGCCGGTCCGTAGACGCCGGCCAGCTGATCGTGTACGCCCGCGAGCTGAGCACCGGCGAACCGGTCGGCGGCGGGGCCTGCGCCCCGATCGCGGACGGGGTGGGCGAGGTGGTCGGCGTCGCCGTGCGGACGACGTTCCGCGGGCGGGGTATCGCGGCTGCGATCACGGCATACCTCGCCGACGCCGCGTTCCGGGCCGGCGCCGCGGAGGTGTTCCTCACGCCGGGCGGTGAGACGGCCGAGCGCATCTATCGCCGCGCCGGCTTCCAGACCACCGACGAAATGCTCTTCATGTCCCGTATGGTGACGTCGTCATGAGTACCCCTGAACTGAGCTATGAGCAGGCCCGTGCCGAGCTGGTCACCGTGGTCGAAAAGCTGGAGGCCGGCGGCAGCACGCTGGAGGAGTCGCTGGCGCTGTGGGAGCGCGGCGAGCACCTGGCCGGCGTCTGCCAGCAGTGGCTCGACGGGGCGCGGGCCCGCCTCGACGGGGCGCGGGCCGAATGAGGCCCTAGCGCACCGCCGTCGCCAGCTGCGTGAGGTCGGCCTCGTCGGCTTTGCCCACCACGATCACGGTGCGGTCGGGCTGGCTGAGGACGAACGCATGGTCGCCACCGGAGGCGGTGTAGCGGTGCCAGTCACGCCCGTCGACGGTGGCCTTGCCCTCGTCGTGGGCGCCGCTGCCCAGCTCCGCGCTGACGAGGGCGCCCGCGTTGACGTCGCTCTCGACAAGCTGGGCGGTAGCGCCATCGGGGCTGCGGAAGCCGACCCTTAACACCGCGCCTGCGTCGCCGCGGCGGAACGCCGAGCTGACCGGCTTCCACCCGGTCAGCCCGGACGGCTCGGCCACCGGGAACGCGTGCGCGGCCCGGGCATCGTCGTAGGCCGTCGACGGGTCGACCGAGGTCGCGGCCTCCCCGCCGAGGAACCGGTAGACCCCGAGCAGCACGAAGATCGGGACCAGCAGGACGAGCATGGACAGCGCCATGTCGCGCGGCGAACGGCCGGCACGTGGGCGGGGCAGTGGGTGCGAGGCTGGCTGCACGTTGACATCCTCTCCGATCACCTGACCGTACCGTGGACCCGGGCCGGCCCGAACCAACGTTCAATCTCGCGGTCTGTCAGGATCGAAGGATCCCACCGTTGCCCAGTGCACAGGAGGCGAACAATGGTCGAGAGCAATGTCACGCCCGTCCGCAAGCCTCAACCGCCGGACCGCAACCTCGCACTTGACCTCGTACGTGTGACCGAAGCCGCAGCCATGGCCGCCGGGCGCTGGGTCGGGCGCGGCGACAAGGAGGGCGGCGACGGGGCGGCCGTCGACGCCATGCGCCGCCTGATCAACTCGGTGCCGATGCACGGTGTCGTCGTGATCGGTGAGGGCGAGAAGGACAACGCCCCGATGCTCTACAACGGCGAGGAGGTCGGTGACGGCACCGGCGCCGCCGTCGACGTGGCCGTCGACCCGATCGACGGCACCACACTGATGGCCAAGGGCATGCCCAACGCCCTCGCGGTCCTCGCGGTCGCCGAGCGCGGGGCGATGTTCGACCCGAGCGCGGTCTTCTACATGGAGAAGCTCGCGGTCGGCCCGGAGGCCGCCGACGTGATCGACATCAACGCACCCGTCGCCGAAAACCTGAGCCGCATCGCCAAGGCCAAGCGAGGCAAGGTGACCGACGTCACGGTCTGCATCCTCGACCGGCCCCGGCACGAGAAGCTGGTGCACGAGGTACGCCAGACCGGCGCCCGGATCCAATTCATCACCGACGGTGACGTGGCGGGCGCGATCAGCGCCGCGCGTGAGAACAGCGACGTCGACGTCCTCTACGGCATCGGTGGCACGCCGGAGGGCATCATCGCCGCCTGCGCGCTCAAGTGCATGGGCGGCGCGATGCAGGCCAAACTCTGGCCGCGTGACGAGGCCGAGCGGGAGAAGGCGCTGGCCGCGGGGCACGACCTCGATCGGGTACTGGGCACCGACGACCTGGTGACCGGCGACAACGTGTTCTTCTGTGCGACCGGGGTGACCAGTGGTGACCTGCTGCGGGGCGTGCGTTACCGGTCTGGTGGCGCATACACGCAGTCGATCGTCATGCGTTCCAAGAGCGGCACCACCCGGGTGATCGACTCCTTCCACCGCCTCGAGAAGCTCAACCTCTACTCGGTCGTCGACTTCGACGGGTCGCCGATCAACTCGCAGTGAGCAACCCAGGCCCGGCGGGGGACCACGGGGAGTGATGACCGCTCTCGAAACACCCCCCACCACCCGGGTCCAGAAGGCCACCGGCCTGGCGGCGGCGCTCCTGTGCGGAGCCGGCGTCGCCGCACAGGCGCGGATCAACGGCGAGCTCGGCGCCCGCCTGCACGACGGGGTCGCCGCCGCCGTCATCTCCTTCGGCAGCGGCTTCCTGATCCTCGTGTTCGCGGCGGCGACGGTGCCGTCGATGCGCCGCGGCCTCCGCCGGGTCCGCACCGCCGTCGGCAAGGGCGAGCTGCGCTGGTGGCAGCTGCTCGGCGGGGTCTGCGGGGCGCTGCTGGTGATGAGTCAGGGCGTCACGGTCGCCACCCTCGGCGTCGCGGTCTTCAGCGTGGCCCTGGTGGCCGGCCAGTCGGCCAGCAGCCTCGCGGTGGACCGGCTCGGCGTGGGACCAACCGGCCGGCATCCGCTCAGCGCCAATCGGGTCGTCGGGGCCGCTCTGACCGTGGTGGCCGTGCTGGTGGCCGTTGCCGACCGGCTGGGCCACCCGGCCATGCTGGCCCTGGCGTTGCTCCCTGCGATCGCCGGGGTCGGCACCTCCTGGCAGGCCGCCGTCAACGGGTTGGTCCGCGAGTACGCCGGAGCGGCGCTACCGCCCGCGTTCGTGAACTTCGCGGCCGGTACCGCCGCGCTGGTGGTGGCGTTCGCCGCCGAGGTGATGATCCGCGGCTGGCCCACCGGGAGCCTTCCCCGCGAACCGTGGCTCTACCTCGGTGGGTGCATCGGGGTGGCGTTCATCGCCGTGGCGGCCTCGGTGGTCCGGCGTACCGGCGTGCTGCTGCTGAGCCTCGGCACGATCGCCGGGCAGGTGGTGACCGCCACGCTGATCGACATCGCCGTGCCCGGCCGGCACGCGACCCCGTCGGCGATGACGCTCCTCGGCGTGGGCCTCACCCTGGTCGCGGTGATCCTCGCCGCGCTTCCCCTTGATCGTCACAACGTCCGGAAAGTTGTGGCCTCCGGGCGGAGCTGAGGCCACAACCTTCCACGTGTTGTGCCGATCATGCGGGGACGGGGACCGCCGCGCGCAGCGCGTCGTCGAGGGGCGTGGGCCGCAGCCCGAACGTCCGGGTGGCCGCCGATGTGTCCAGCTCGAACGGCGCGTAGAACTGGTAGTCCATCTCGTTGAACTCGCGCACCATCGAGGAGAACAGCCCGGCCGCGCGGGGCAGCCAACGGGGCATGCCGACCACCTTGACCGGCGCCTGGCCGGTCACCTCGAAGAAACGCCGCGTCAGCTCCCGGATGGTCAGCGGCGGGTTGCTCGGCACGTGCCACGGCCGCCCCCAGGCCCGTTCGTCGCGGGCCATCGTGACCAGCGCACGGGCCACGTCACCGGTGTACGTGAAGCTGTGCGGCAGATCGATGTCGGCCGGGATGCGCAGCGTCCGGCGGGCGGCGGCGGCGGGCAGGAGGTAGTTGGTGATCACCGAAGCGGCGCCCGGCCCGATGTAGTCCGAGGCGCGCACCTCGAAGGTCGGCACTCCGGCGGCGAGCGCGTCGTGCCACATCTTCGCCCGCACCCGGCCCTTGCGCCCGGTGGCGGCCAGCGGGAGGTCTTCGGTCATCGGCCCGTGCACCGGCCCGTACCCGTAGAGGTTGCCCGTGATGGCGAGCACGGCGCCGGTGGCCTGAGCCGCACCGATCATCGCCCTGGACAGCGGCGGCCACGCCGTCGGCCACTGGTCGTAGGGCGGGTTGGCGCAGTTGTACAGCGCGACGGCACCGGCCGTCAGCTCGCGCAGCCGATCGGCGTCGGACGCGTCCGCGGCGACGCGCTCGACCAGCGGGTGGGTCGGGCCGGCACCGCGCCGGGTGATGATGCGGACCTGCTCGCCGTCGGCCGCGAGCAACCGGGCGACGCTCGTGCCGACCGGACCGGCACCGACGATCACGTGAAGCGACATCTCTGATCTCCTTTTAGAGCACTGCTCACCAACACGAGCAAGTGTTGCACCAAGCTGGCCCGAATGCAAGAGCAGCGCTCTCTAAAGATGACACTGATCTGGAAGTGTGCGAGACTGGAGCACATGACCGCCGCATCGATCCGCGCCCGGGTGCGCGCCGAGATGACCGAGGAGATCAAGGCCGCCGCCCGGCGGCATCTCGCCACCGACGGCGCCAACCTCTCACTACGTGCGGTCGCCCGTGAGCTGGGCATGGTCTCCTCGGCGATCTACCGCTACTTCCCCAGCCGCGACGACCTGCTGACCGCACTGATCATCGATGCCTACGACGCGCTGGGCGCCGCCGCGGAGCGGGCCGAGGCGGCCGTCGACCGGGCCGACCTGCTCGGGCGGTGGCTGGCCATCTGCCGCGCGGTGCGCTCCTGGGCGTTGGCAAACCCCCACGAGTACGCGCTGATCTACGGCAGCCCGGTGCCGGGCTACCGCGCGCCGGAGGACACCATTCCCGCCGCCGCCCGCATCCCGCTGCTCCTCGGGGCGCTCCTGCGGGACGGCGCGGCCTCCGGCGAGCTGACCGCCGGTGAGCCGGTGCCGGAGCCATTGCAGGGCGAGCTGGCGGTGGCCGCCGAGCAAGTGGCCCCCGGCGTGCCCCCACAGCTGCTCGCCTACGGCATGCGGGCCTGGACGCAGCTGTTCGGCGCTGTCAGCTTCGAGCTGTTCGGGCAGTACAACAACGTGATCGACGACCGGGACACGTTCTTCGAGTACCAGATGCGGGCGGTTTTCGATGTTTGAGCTCGTGACGACCGACAACGAGGCCGGCATCGCGACCGGCCGGCAGGAGGGCTGGCACTATGTTGTCGACCCGTGAGCTGGCGCCCGAGCGGCTCGCTGACCTGGAGCGCCTGTTTGCACCGAGCAAGGTCCTTTCCGGCTGCTGGTGCATGTGGTTCCTGGTCACCAGCCGCGAGTTCGAGCAGGGGTACGGGGGCGGCAACCGGGCCGCGTTCGCGGATCTGGTCGCGACGACCGACCGGCCGCTCGGGGTGCTCGCCTACCGCGACGGCGAGCCGGTCGGCTGGTGCGCCACCGGGCCGCGCTCCCGCTACGGCCGGCTGCTGCGCTCGCCGCTGCTCAAGGGGCGGGACCCGGCCGAGGACGCCGACGTCTGGCTGGTGCCGTGCTTCTACGTCCGCCGCGACACCCGGGGCGGCGGCGTCACGGGAGAGCTGCTGGAAGCCGCGGTGGGCCTGGCCCGCGCGCAGGGCGCGACCGCGATCGAGGGCGTGCCGCTGGCCGGTCCCGGCCCGCACAACCCGATGGAGGCCTACGTCGGCACGGAGACGATGTTCGCCGGTGCCGGCTTCGTGATCACGGGCCGTCCGTCGCCCCGGCGCCTGCTCATGCGCCGGGATCTTGAGCACGTGGCGGGGCGATAGGCCCCGCCAGCTGTCCAAGATCGCGGACAGCTGGGGTCAGCCGTTGTCCGACGAGTGGCCGGGGAACAGGTGCGCGGCCGGGTCGATGGCCACAGCGGCGTTGTTGACGGCGGTCGCCGCCTCTCCGAAGCCGACCGCGATCAGGCGGACCTTCCCCGGGTACTCGCTGATGTCGCCCGCCGCGAACACGCGCGGCTGGTTGGTGGCCATCGTCGTGTCCACCATGATGTGCCGTTTGTCCAGCTCCAAACCCCACGCGGCGAGCGGGCCCAGGTCGGCGGTGAAGCCGAGCGCGGCCACGACCGAGTCGGCCGGAAGCTCCCGCGTCTCGCCGCCGCGCAGCGTCACGTCGACGCCCTCCACCCGCTCCTGGCCGCGGATCTTGCTCAGCTCGGCGTTGACGATCAGCGGCACGCCGAGCGCCTCCACCCGGCTGATCGTGCCGACGTGGGCGCGGAACTTGTCCCGGCGGTGGACCAGCGTCACCGACTTCGCGATCGGGTGCAGCGACAGCGCCCAGTCGAACGCCGAGTCACCACCGCCGACGATGACCACGTCGTGGCCGGTGAGGTCGGCCAACCGGGGCACGAAGTACAGCACGCCGGCGCCGGTGAACTCGCCGGCGCACGGCAGCGGGCGGGCCGTGAAGCTTCCCATCCCACCGGTGATGATCACCGCTCCGCAGTGCAGCACCTCGCCGTCGGTCAGGGTGAGCACCGGCCTGCCGTCGACGTACGAGAGCTGGTCGGCGCGCGCGCCCAGGTGGTAGGTGGGCTGGAACTGCGCCGCCTGCTCGACCAGGTTGGCCACCAGGTCCCGCCCCCTGATGGCGGGGAAGCCGGCCACGTCGTAGATGACCTTCTCCGGGTACATCGCGGACACCTGGCCGCCGGGCTCGGGGAGCGCGTCGATCACCGCCACCGACAGGCCGCGGAACCCCGCGTAGTAGGCCGCGAACAAGCCGGTCGGTCCCGCACCCACGATGGCCACGTCGATTTCGCGCATCCGCACCTCCTGGAGCAGGCGATCAGTTGCCTCGAAGGTACGGCGACGCCGGGCCGGGCGGCAATGCGTCTCGCGCGCGCTTTAGCGCGATTTCAGGAAACAGGCAGGGTCAGGGTGTCGCCCCCACCGGCGTCCACGCCGGGCCGGCGACGCCGGAACAACACGGCGGCGATCATGCCCCCGACGAACCCGAACAGGTGCGCCTGCCAGGAGATGTGCGAGTCGACCACGGGGAGCACACCCACCAGTTGCCAGCCGTAGAGCAGGCCGATCAGCAGCGCGACCGCGATGTTCCACCAGGACCGCTCGACCAGGCCACGGACGAGCAGCAGTCCGAAGTACCCGAAGATGACGCCACTCGCGCCGACCACGATCGACCCGGGTTCGCCGGCGAACCACACCCCGAGCCCACTCACGACCGTGATGAACAGCGTCGAGACCAGGAACCGGCGGGTGCCGGCCGCGAGCACGAACGTGCCGAGCAGGATCAGCGGCACGCTGTTGGCGATCACGTGCTCGTAGTTGGCGTGCAGGAACGGGGCGAGAATGATCCCGTCCAGCCCGTACAGCGCGTGGGGCTGGATGCCGCCTTCGCGCTGCAGCTCGTGGTTGGTGAGGTTGTCGACGAGCCCGATCACGAACAGCAGCGGGATGAACCCGCACATCGCCACGAACGCGCGGCCGATCGCGGAGTAGAACGCGTCGGTGCCGAACCGGGTGGGGTCGCGATCGGAAGCCGGAAACATCAGCGCCGGTGCGCCGTCGGTCATCACGTACCCGTGGTACCAGGTCCGCAGTCGCGCCGCTACCGGGCGCGCCAGTCACATGTGTAACAGGCGCACCCGGTTGCGCGGGTCAGCGGGTCAGTACCAGCCCTTGGACTGCCAGACGCCCCAGGCGCCGCAGGGATTCTTGTACTTGCCCTTGATGTACGCGAGGCCCCACTTGATCTGCGGGACGGGATTGGTCTGCCAGTCGGAGCCGTAGGCGCCCATCTTGTAACCCGGGTTGGACTGCGGGATGCCGTACGCGCCGGCCGGGTTCTTGGCGGTCGTCCGCCAGCCGCTCTCCTTGGCCCACAGGTTCTTCAGGCACGGCCACTGGTCGAGGCCGAAGCCGGCCTGCAGCATCAGCGTGCAGCCGATGGCCTGGTTGCCGGTGTTACCGGCACAGGAAGTCGGGATCGGCCCGATCGACGGTGACTTGGACGAAGCGCTCGGCGACACGCTGGGCGTACCCGACGGCGGCTTCTTCTTGGCGGCGGCAGCGGCGTCGTCGGCCGCCTTCGCCTGTGCCGCCGCCTGGGCGGCGGCCGCGTCGGCCTTGGCCTGGGCGTCGCGCTGCGCATCCCGGGAGGCGGCGGAGGCGCGGTCGCGCTCGACCAGCGCCCGCCGCAGTTCGTCCTGCTGGTCGCGCACGGACGGCGAGACCAGGGCCGACTTGTCCACCCGCTGCTGGGACTGGCGGCCGGCGGCCACGAAGCTGCCGCCCACCACGCCCAGGACGAGCACGGCGACGGACAGCGTCCGGAACACGCCGATCCGGTGCCAGAGCCGGATCACGGAGGTTCCCTTCGTCGGGGACGGGGACGCGGCCGACCGGGCTACCGGTCCGGGACCCGCCTGGTGGGCGGGGCCGACTGCCGCGGGGAACCGCTGAGCCGGGGGTAGGCCCTCGGTGCACCCGAGGGCCTACCCTGGCCCACGCCCCGGGGAGATCGCCTCTCCAACCTCCGAGTTTGTGATATCAATCACGCAACATTTGGTGCTCAGCGCTCAAAAGGTAAATCTTCCAGGAGGTCCGTGACGACTTCCGCGATCGGGGAGCGCTCCGACCGCGTCAGCGTCACGTGGGCGAACATCGGGTGGCCCTTGAGCGCCTCGATCACGGCCGCGATGCCGTCGTGCCGGCCCACCCGCAGGTTGTCCCGCTGGGCCACGTCGTGGGTGAGCACCACCCGTGAACCGGTGCCGATCCGCGACAGGACGGTCAGCAGCACGCCGCGTTCCAGCGACTGTGCCTCGTCGACGATCACGAACGCGTCGTGCAGGCTCCGGCCCCGGATATGCGTCAAGGGCAGCACCTCGAGCATGCCCCGCGCGGCCACCTCCTCCATCACGTTCTCGTGGACGAGCGCGCCCAGAGTGTCGTAGACCGCCTGGCCCCACGGCGACATCTTCTCGGACTCGTTGCCCGGCAGGTACCCGAGCTCCTGGCCGCCGACCGCGTACAGCGGGCGGAACACGATGACCTTCTTGTGCTTGCGCCGCTCCATCACCGCGTCCAGGCCCGCGCACAGCGCCAGCGCCGACTTGCCGGTGCCGGCGCGCCCGCCCAGCGACACGATGCCCACCGACTCGTCCAGCAGGATGTCCAGCGCGATGCGCTGCTCGGCGGAGCGCCCGTGCACCCCGAAGGCCTCCCGGTCGCCCCGGACCAGGCGGACGGCCTTGTCCGGCCCCACCCGGCCCAGCGCGGACCCGTTTGACGAGTGCAGCACCAGCCCGGTGTGGCACGGCAGGTCGCCGGCGCCGTCCAGCTCCAGCGCCTCCCCGGCGTAGAGCCGGCTCACGTCCCCGGCGGAGATGTCCAGCTCGGCCATCCCGGTCCAGGTCGGGTCCGCGGCCTGGCCATGGCGGTAGTCGTCGGTGGACAGGCCGACCGACGCGGCCTTGACCCGCAACGGCATGTCCTTGGTGACCAGGGTGACCCGGCGCCCCTCCTGCGCGAGGCCGAGCGCGACGGACAGGATGCGGGCGTCGTTCGTCTCGGCCCGGAAGCCGTGCGGCAGGACCTCGGAGTCGGAGTGGTTCAGCTCCACCCGCAGGGTGCCACCGACGTCCGTCACCGGCAGCGCCTCGTCGAGCCGGCCGTGCTTGACCCGCAACTCGTCGAGGAAGCGCAGCGACCGGCGGGCGAAGTAGCCGAGCTCCGGGTGGTGCCGCTTGCCCTCCAGTTCGGAGACCACGACCAGCGGGATGACGACCTCGTGCTCCGCGAATCGTAGGAAGGCACCCGGGTCGGATAGCAGAACGGACGTGTCGAGGACATAGGTATGGCGCGCTGGGCCACCCTCGTCGTCGGCGGTCGGGGCCGCAGTCGCACGGCGGGAGGTCCTGGAACGACTCGTCGACGCAGCCGCACGGCGCGTCGACGAGGAGGATGTGCCCTTGGCGGGGCGGAGGCGTTCGGTCACGGGCCAACTCCCGGCGGGCGTCACCCCGGCGCCCGCGCTCGCACCAACCAGATGCCCGGCACGGGGTCGGGTGTGGGCCCCGTGGCAGCTAGCGCGCGGTTCCGGGCCTCCCGGGTGGCCTGGGAAGACCCCTGGCCACACTGAAAAGGTATGCGGCCGGAGCCAGTTCGGCTAGCGCTGACACGCAAGGGGTTCACTCTTCACTCATGCCGGATGGGGCGCGGACGCCGGGGAAGCGCTCTTACGCTGAACCCATGCCACCCCTCGACACGGCCCCGACGCTCGGCGACGCGCTCTCGGCTACCGCCACCCGCGCCGACAACTGCGTGTTCTTCTTCGACTTTGACGGCACGCTCGCCCCGATCCGCGACGATCCGGACGCGGTGCAACTGGCTCCGGGCGTCCTGAAGGCGATCTCCGAGCTGACCGGGCACGTGAGAAGAGTCACCATCGTGTCGGCCCGGCCGGTCGAGTTCCTGCGTAGCCGGTTTCCCGGCGTCCGGGTGACCCTGCACGGCCTCTACGGCCTGGAGAGCCAGTACGACAGCGGCGAGACGGTCACCTACCCGCCCGCGCTGCCCTGGGCCAAGGTGGTGGCGGAGCTGGCCGAGCTGGCCGAGCGGGAGCTGCCCGACGAGGTACTTGTCGAGTTCAAGCGGCTGTCGGTGGCGCTGCACTACCGGGCCGCGCCGGAGCTGCGCGACGTCGTGCACGAGTGGGCGCAGGCGGAGGCCCGCCGGCACGGCCTGCGCGAGCAGGAGGGCCGGATGGTGATCGAGCTGAAGCCGTCGGTGCAGCGCGACAAGGGCAGCGTGGTGGCGGAGGAGATCGAAGGCTTCTCCTGCGCCTGGTACTTCGGCGACGACCTGTCCGACCTCCCCGCGTTCCGCGCGTTGACCGCGCGTCAGGCCAAGAACCCCGACTTTCTGGGGGTACGCGTAGCCGTCGGTAACCCGGAGACCGGCGCGGAGGTGGCGGCCGCCGCTGACCTGCACCTCGACGGTCCGGCAGCCGTGCCCAGCCTGCTGGCGCGCATCTTCCAGCCCCGCTCCTACTCCCGCTCTCCGGACAGGCCGGTCGCTCAGGAGCCGTAGCGGCGCTGGCGGCTGGCGTAGGAGCGGAGGGCCCGGAGGAAGTCGACCCGACGGAACCCGGGCCAGTAGGCCTCGCAGAAGTAGAACTCCGAGTGCGCGCTCTGCCACAGCATGAAGCCGGACAGCCGCTGCTCGCCGCTGGTGCGGATGACCAGGTCGGGGTCGGGCTGGCCCTTGGTGTAGAGGTGCTCGGCGATGTGGTCCACGTCGAGGATCTCGGCCAGCTCCTCGATCGACGTGCCGGCCTTGGCGTGCTCGTGCAACAGCGAGCGGACCGCGTCGGCGATCTCCCGGCGCCCGCCGTATCCGACCGCGATGTTGACCTGTGCCCCACCGGTGCGGCCCACCGTGCGCTCCTCGGCGCTCTTGAGCGCCGTGGCGAGTGGGGCGGGCAGCAGGTCGAGCGCCCCGACCATGTGCAGCCGCCACGGGTTGCCGTCCTCGGCCAGGTCGGTGGCCAGGTTTTCGATGATCTGCAGCAGCGGCTCCAGCTCGCCGCCCGGCCGCGCCAGGTTGTCGGTGGACAGCAGCCACAGCGTGACGTGCCCGATGCCGGTCTGGTCGCACCAGCTCAGCAGCTCGCGGATGCGGACCGCGCCCACCCGGTGGCCGTCGTTGGGGTCGACGTAACCCATCTCCCGCGCCCACCGGCGGTTGCCGTCGACGATGACGCCGACGTGTGCCGGCAGCGGCTTGCCGACCAACCGGGCCGCCAGCCGACGCTCGTACAGGGAGTAGATCAGGTCACGCAAAGCCACGCCGAGCAGCGTATCCACCTTCGCTGGCAACGAACAGGCGCCCGTCACGCTGTATTCACAACGTGATGGGCGCCCTATCGGATCGTTACGCCTCCACGCCCAGCCGGGCCTTCAGCGCGTCCAACTCCGCCCACAGCACGCCCGGCAGCTTGTCGCCGAACTTCTCGAACCACTCGGTGATCTGCGGGATCTCGGCCTTCCACTCCTCCGGGTCGACCTTCAGGACGGCCGCCAGGTCCTCCTCGGTGAGGTCGAGGCCGGTGACGTCGAGCGCTTCCGGCGTCGGCACGGACCCGATGGGCGTCTCGACGCCGCCCGCGCGCCCCTCCAGTCGCTCCACGACCCACTTGAGCACGCGCGAGTTCTCGCCGAAGCCGGGCCACAGGAACCGGCCGTCGTCGCCGCGGCGGAACCAGTTCACGTAGAAGATCTTCGGCAACTTCGTGGCGTCGCCGTCGACGCCCTTGCCCATCTCGATCCAGTGCGCGAAGTAGTCGCCGCCGTGGTAGCCGATGAACGGCAGCATCGCCATCGGGTCGCGGCGCACCACGCCGACCTGGCCGACCGCGGCTGCGGTGGTCTCCGACGACAGGGTGGCGCCCATGTACACGCCGTGGGTCCAGTCACGGGCCTCGGTCACCAGCGGGATCGTGGTCTTGCGCCGGCCGCCGAACAGGATCGCCGAGATCGGCACGCCCTCCGGGTCCTCGTACTCGTCGGCGAGGATCGGGCACTGCGTGATCGGGGTGCAGAACCGCGAGTTGGGGTGGCTGGACAGCTCGCCGGCGTCCGGCGTCCAGTCGCGGCCCTTCCAGTCGGTCAGGTGCGCCGGCGGCTCGCCCATGCCTTCCCACCAGATGTCACCGTCGTCGGTCAGCGCGACGTTGGTGAAGACCGAGTTGCCGCGGGCGAGGGTACGCATGGCGTTGGGGTTGGTCTTCCAGTCGGTGCCCGGCGCGACGCCGAACAGCCCGTACTCCGGGTTGACGGCGTAGAGCCGGCCGTCCTCGCCGAACCGCATCCAGGCGATGTCGTCGCCGAGGGTCTCCACCTTCCAGCCCGGGATGGTGGGCTCCAGCATCGCCAGGTTGGTCTTGCCGCAGGCGCTCGGGAACGCCGCGGCGACGTAGTAGACCTTGTCCTGCGGGCTGGTCAGCTTGAGGATCAGCATGTGCTCGGCGAGCCAGCCCTCGTCGCGGGCCATCACGCTGGCGATGCGCAGCGAGTAGCACTTCTTGCCCAGCAGGGAGTTGCCGCCGTACCCGGAGCCGTAGCTCCAGATCTCCCGGGTCTCGGGGAAATGCGAAATGTACTTGGTGTCGCTGCACGGCCAGGGCACATCGGCGGCCCGGCCCTGCTGTCCGGTTTCAAGTGGTGCGCCGATCGAGTGCAGCGCCGGGACGAACTCCGCGTCGTCGCCCATGACCTCGAGCACGCTGGTACCCATCCGGGTCATGATCTTCATGCTCGCGACGACGTAGGGGCTGTCGGTGATCTCCACGCCGAACATCGGGTTGGTCGCGTTGAGCGGGCCCATGCAGAACGGAACGACGTACATGGTGCGCCCGCGCATGCAGCCGCGGTAAAGATCGGTCATGATCCGCTTCATCTCGGCGGGCGCCATCCAGTTGTTGGTGGGCCCGACGTCGGCCTGGTCGACCGAGCAGATGAAGGTCCGCTCCTCCACGCGCGCAACGTCCGACGGGTCGGTGCGCGCCCAGAACGAATTGGGCTTGCGCTCGTCGTTGAGGCGGACCAGCGTGCCCGACTCGACCAACTCGTCAGTCAGTCGCCGCCACTCGGCTTCCGAGCCTTCGCACCAGACCACGCGGTCCGGCGTCGTCAGCTCGGTTACTTCGCGCACCCACGCCAGCAACCGGGGGTGGGAAGTCGGGGCCTGGTCCAGCCCCGGGACAGTGGCCGGAGCACTCATCGCTCATCTCCTTGCGGTCGGCAATGACCTCGTACCCGAAATAGGCCTTTAGGACCCGCGAGGGAACGCGGGCCCGGCGAAAAAAGGGTCGGGAAGTTGACCTCAGGGTAAACCGGGAGACCGTTCCAGGCATCGGGAGCGTTTGTGAAAATCTGCACAAGCAATCAACAATTTACAGACGAACGCGCAATCGCGTGCGTTTATCCACGCGAATACGCAGCTTCACGCAAAGACTTGGTCGACACAGTTGGCATCGTCTTCGGTCGATGTTCCGTCGAGCCGGGGGGAACCCGGTGACGCCCCGTCTAACGGAAAGGTCGCTCCCTGGACGCCTCGACCCGGTGCCGTACGCTCTGCCTCGTGTCTGCCGCCGACTCCGACCGGCCGGGTACGGCCGTCGCCAGGCCCGCGCCCCACGGCCTGCGGGCACTGATCGTCCGCTTCGAGCACCTCATTCACGAGCTGGGCAAGTTCGGCGTCGTAGGCCTCATCGCGTACGCCGTGGACACCGGGCTTCTCAAGCTCGGGCTCGGCGCCGGCCTCAATCCGTTGCTCGCCAAGACCATCTCCACGTCGGTGGCCGCAACCGTGGCGTTCCTCGGCAACCGCTTCTGGACCTGGCGCGACCGGCCCCGATCGGGCCTGCGCCGCGAGTACAGCCTGTATTTCTTCTTCAACGTGGTCGGCCTCGGCATCGGCCTGGCGTGCCTGGGTATCAGCCACTACGGGCTCGGCCGCGTCTGGCCGGTGCTGCGCTCACAGCTCGCGGACATCATCAGCGCCAACGTCGTCGGCATGGCGCTGGGCACGATGTTCCGCTTCTGGTCCTACCGCCGGTTCGTGTTTCGAACACACTCCGTAACCGGCGCCGAAGGCCCGCTTGAGGACAAGTGACAATGTTCCCAATGGTATTCGCCCACAGGCGCGCCCTTGACAGGTGACGTAAGGTGACACGGTGCGTCTTGTCCGGTTCTTGCCACAGCGCCTGCGGGGCATGGCCCCCGAAGCCGTCGCGTTCGCCGCGATCGGTCTCGGCAACCTCGTGCTGTTCTTCCTGATCTTCAACGTGCTGATCTTCATCGGCGCCGTCAAGGCGACGGTCATCGCCACGCTGGTGACGACCTATCTGGCCTACCTGGCAAACCGGCACTGGACCTACAAGGACCGGCCGCGCCGCGCGGTCCGCCGCGAATACACCCTGTTCTTCGGCGTCAACATGGTTGGCCTGCTGATCCAGTCAACCGGCAACGGCCTGCTCAAGTACGGCTTGGGGATGAGCGAGGGGCGCGATCGGCTCGCGTTCAACCTCGCGAGCACGGTCTGCATCTGCATCGCCACCGTGTTCCGGTTCTGGACCTACCGCACCGTCGTCTTCAAGGACGCGCCGGTGATGGCCGAGGTCGACGTGCCGGCCACCGAGACGACGGCCGATGCGGCGCCGACGGCAGAGGCCGCGCCGACGGCAGAGGCCGCGCTGACGGCGGAGGCCGCGGTGGTCGCGGCCGAAAACCGGGTGCCGGCACGCCGGGAGCCCGAGCCTGCGCCCGAGCTGGAGATCGAGTTCGAGGAGCTGGCCGCGTCGCTCGAGCTGGAGACGGACAAGCCGGCCGAGGGCGCCCGCACGCACTGAGCGCCCCCGCCCGTTCCCGCTACCGCTACCGCTCCGGTTCGTCCCGCACGGTACGCACGATCGCGTCCCGGTCCTCGTCGTCGAACGTGTGCTTGGACCGGTCGTCCTCGACCAGCTCATACAGCACGCTCTGCACCTTCTCCACGCCCGGGATGTCGGTGAGCACGACCTGGCCCCGCTCACCGGCCGACTCGATCGTCAGCGTGCCGCAGCCGAGCATGCGGTCCACCACCCCGTGCGTGAACGACACGTCGTTGATCCGCCCCAACGGGATGTCCCGGCCGGACCGCGAGAACACACCCTCCCGCATGATCACCCGCTCGTTCGTAAAGACGTAGTGGGTGGTGCGCCAGTGCAGCCACGGCCAGAACGCCAGCCAGGCCACGGCGATCAGGGCCAGCGCGCCGATCACGTACAGCGCCGGAGTGCTCCAGCCGGCCGTCGGCAGGAAGATCGCGGCCACGGCCACCGCCGCGATCGCGACAACGAGCACGAATATCGGGCGGATCAACGCCTTCCAATGTGGGTGCAGATGGCGCACCACCCGTTCGTCCGTAGTGAGGACGCTCTCCGGGAAACCCACCCCAAACCTCCTAGCTAACTCATTCGAGAATTCGCTGCGAGGTTAGTGGTTACCGGCAATGAAACCCGAGCCGGCTCAACGCAAATGGGTAACATCTCCCGCCGCCAGCGCGCGTCCGGCGACCACGAGCCGGCCGGTGGCGTCGACGGCCTCGGCCGTCCCCTGCAGCCGCTCATCCCCGGGCAGTTGGACGGTCACCTCGCGGCCCAGCGTGGCGCAGTGGAACGCGTACGCCTCCCGCAGCCCGCTCTCGTCGGCGTCGCCACCGGCGTCGCGCCACCGCAGGTACCACATCGCCAGAGCGCGTAGCAGCGCGCGCAGCAGCGGATCCCGGTCGGCGCTCGCCGCCCCCTCCAGCGCCAGCGACGTGGTGTCCGGGCGGGGCAGTTCGTGCGCGCGCAGCGTCGTGTTGAGCCCGATCCCGACCACGATCGCGCCGTCGACCGCCTCCGCGAGGATGCCCGCGCACTTGCGGTCACCGATCAACAGGTCGTTGGGCCATTTGAGGGTCGCGTCGACCTCCGCCACCCGGCGGACCGCCTCGACCAGTGCCACGCCGGCGAGCAGCGGTAGCCAGCCGAACCGGGCCGGGTCCACACCGGTCGGTCGCAGCAGCACGCTCGCCGCGATCCCGGCGCGCGCCGGCGACTCCCAGACCCGCCCGAGCCGGCCGCGACCCGCTGTCTGGCGCTCCGCCACCAGTACCAGACCTTCCGGGGCGCCGCCGCGCGCGGCGGCCGCGACGTCCGCGTTGGTCGACCCGGTCTCGGCGACGACCCGCAGATCGGTCCACAACCCATCGGGTACGAGCAGAGCCCGCCGCAGCGCCGCCTCCCGCAGCGGGGGCCGCTCCAGATCCGTGTACGGGCTCTGTCCCATCCGGCCAGCCTATGCCGGCACAACTGACATACGTCACAGCGCGCGGCCGCAGGGTGTAGCTACGATCGCGGCGTGACCGTAACGAGCGATAAGGCCGCCGACATCCACACCACCGCCGGCAAGGTCGCCGACCTCAACCGGCGCATTGACGAGGCGGTGCACGCGGGCTCGGCCCGGGCCGTCGAAAAGCAGCACGCGCGCGGCAAGAAGACCGCCCGCGAGCGCATCGAGATGCTGCTCGACCCCGGCTCGTTCACCGAGATGGACGAGCTCGCGCGGCACCGCTCCACCAACTTCGGGCTGGAGCAGACCCGGCCGTACGGCGACGGCGTGGTCACCGGGTACGGCACCGTCGACGGCCGCCCGGTGTGCGTGTTCGCGCAGGACTTCACGGTCTTCGGCGGCTCGCTCGGCGAGGTCTTCGGTGAGAAGATCGTCAAGGTCATGGACCTGGCCATGAAGACCGGCTGCCCCATGATCGGCATCAACGACTCGGGTGGCGCCCGGATCCAGGAGGGCGTGGCATCCCTCGGCCTCTACGGCGAGATCTTCTTCCGCAACGTCCGCGCGTCCGGCGTGATCCCGCAGATCTCGCTCATCATGGGCCCGTGCGCGGGTGGCGCCGTCTACTCCCCCGCGGTCACCGACTTCACGATCATGGTCGACCAGACCTCGCACATGTTCATCACCGGTCCCGACGTGATCAAGACGGTCACCGGCGAGGACGTGGCGATGGAGGAGCTGGGCGGCGCGCGTACGCACAACACCAAGAGCGGCAACGCGCACTACCTCGCGGCCGACGAGGAGGACGCGATCGAGTACGTCAAGGCGCTCCTGTCGTACCTGCCGTCCAACAACCTCGACGAGGTGCCGGTGTTCGACATGCCGGCCGACCTGGAGATCACCGACGAGGACCGGGCGCTCGACACGCTCATCCCCGACTCGGCCAACCAGCCCTACGACATGCACCGGGTCATCGAGTCCGTCCTCGACGACGGCGAGTTCTGCGAGGTCCAGCCGCTGTACGCGCAGAACATCATCGTCGGCTTCGGCCGGGTGGAGGGGCGCGCGGTCGGCGTCGTGGCCAACCAGCCGATGCACTTCGCCGGCTGCCTGGACATCGCCGCGTCGGAGAAGGCCGCGCGCTTCGTGCGCACCTGCGACGCGTTCAACCTCCCGATCGTCACGTTCGTCGACGTGCCCGGGTTCCTGCCCGGCGCCGGCCAGGAATGGGACGGCATCATCCGCCGGGGTGCCAAGCTGATCTACGCATACTGCGAGTCGACCGTCCCGAAGGTCACGGTCATCACGCGGAAGGCCTACGGCGGGGCGTACGACGTCATGGGCTCCAAGCACCTCGGCGCCGACCTCAACTTCGCGTGGCCGACCGCACAGATCGCCGTGATGGGCGCCCAGGGCGCGGTCAACATCCTGTACCGCCAGGAGCTGCGCGACGCCGAGGACCCTATCGCCCAGCGCGCGGAGCTGATGCAGGAGTACGAGGACACCCTCGCCAACCCGTACATCGCGGCCGAGCGCGGCTACATCGACGCGGTGATCCCGCCCGCGGCCACCCGTGTCCAGGTGGTGAAGGGCCTGCGCGCGCTGCGGACCAAGCGGGAGACCCTGCCCCCGAAGAAACACGGCAACATCCCGTTGTAAAGAGCGTCGCCGGCCTCGCCGCTCGCTCGACATTGCCGCGATCTTGGTGACAAGTTGCTGCCATAGCCGCAATTCGCCACCAAGATCGCGGGATGGGCGGGCCATCGCCAACCCGGTGAACGATCATGGTCACGCAGTAGCCGAGCAAAGCGTCGTCGCGGATACCTGATCCCGGCCCGAGCGCCCGCCCACCAGCCGCGACGGCCAGGCCATGGGCCGCCGGCGTGGCTCACCGTCTCACCGCACCCGCTGCTCGATCTTGACCAATCGATGCCGCCAGGACGGCAGCAACAAGTCAAGATCACGCAGCCGGAGGTCGACGCTAAGGCTTCGGCTTGAACGTCTGGGTGATCAGCTCGAAGTACCTGAAGTTCTGCTGCCAGGTCGCGTCCGGCGTCGACCACCAGATCCCGTACGCCTGGTGATCCGAGGTCACGAACCCGCGGTTGATCGCGTGCGTTCGGCCGTCGCCGCGGTTGTAGGTGAACTCCCAGTCCGCGCACGCCAGCCAGTAGTTCACCGCGTGGATGCCGATCTCCTGGTAGCCCGGGAAGTCACCCGCCGGCACCCGGCGGTCGCGCTGGCTCGTCCAGTCGGCGACCGGGTCCATGTGCGGCTGGTTGCTCTGGTCGATGCCCAACACGATGCCCGTGTTGTCGCGGAAGTACAGGATCGTGCCTTCGCGGCTGACGTTCCAGCCGACCGGCGCGGCGACGCTGAACCCGGTCGGGTCGGTGTACATCTGCCAGCCGTCGGGCAGCGTGGGCGCCGCCGGGGTGGGGGCGGTCTGGGGCGGAGCCGTCTGGGGCGGGCCGGACGCCTGCGCTGAGGCGGTCGCGGACGGTACGGCCGGCGCGGCGGGAACGGCGCTGGTCGGTGCCGCGCCGGGTGTCGGCCCGCCGGCCTTCTGACGCTGCCGGGGGTCGTCTCCGCCGGACGAGAGCGCGAACGCCACGATCGTGACGGCGAGGATGATGACGCTGGCGACGAGGACCCAGGCGCGCGGCGCCGACCGTGCGGCGCCTGCGACGCGACGGCCCAGCGCGCTGGCCTTCGGACCGATGTCCCCCATGGGGACAGCGCGCACCGCACGCGCCACGCTGCCGGTGGTGGCGACCGCGGACGCCCGGCCGACCACGGTCGTGCGCTCCGATCCGGGTGCGGGCGCGTCGCGCTTGAGCCCGGTGGTTGCGTCCGCGGCGCGGAGGCCTCCGATGGCTGCGGTGGTGTCCCGCTCCCCCGTGGCCGGGCTTTCGGCTTCGCCGGAGTCCGGTCGCGCGGTGTCCTCGGTCGAAGCCGACGAACGCGCGCGGGGGCTCGTCGTGCGGTGGCCGGCCCTGGTCGCCGGACCGGCGGGTGCGGGACCGGTGCTGGCCTTGCCCGCCGCACCGGCGGCAGCGGCGGCAGCAGCAGCCCGGGCGGCCCAGCGCTGTTGTTTCGACTTGCGCCCCCCGGCCGCACCGCCGGTGGCGCTCGCGCCGCCGGTAGCGCTCGCGCCGCCGGTGGCGCTCGCGCCGCCCCCGGCCGCTGCCGCGGAAGGGTCGCCGGGCGCCGTCGCAACCGACTCGGGCTCCGCGGCAGCCGGGGAAGCCGAATCCGGAGACGCCGCCTCCCTGGAAGCGTCCTCCTGAGGCGTGGCGTCCCGCGAAGCCCGCTCCGCGGGAGCGACCCTGGCCTCGACCGGTGCCTCTACCGGTGCCGCCGCCCCGCCGTCGGCCGGCCCGTCGCTCTCGAGCGCCGCCGGCTCCGCAGACACCGGGGCCGAGGACGGCGGAGCCGAGGACGGCGGCGCCGAGGACGGCGGAGCCGAGGGCGCCGCGGAAAGTGCCGCCGTCTCAGGAGCGGCCGACTCGGACACCTCGGTGTCGGAAGGCTCGGACCGAACACGCTCCAGCGAGCTACCGGCCGACGCGCGGCCGGCCACCCGGGTGCCGGGCACCGCGCCCGTGCCGGTCGGCGGCAGCGGCGTCAGCGCCGTCGGGCGGATGGGGCCGATGCGCGGTTTCGGGACGAGCCAGAGCCGTGACGCCAACCGGCCGCCGGCCGCCCGGCGCAGCAGCCGGTCGGCCTCCTCGGCGTTGATGCGGGTGCTCGGGTCCTTCCGCAGCAGCCCGTTCAGCACGGGTCGCAGGGGCCCCGCGTGTTTCGCCGGCGGTGGCTCCTCGGTGACCAGCGCGGTGAGGGTCGCGATCGCCGACGACCGCTGGTATGGCGAGTTGCCCTCCACGGCCGCGTACAACGTCGCGCCGAGCGACCAGAGGTCGGACTCCGGCCCGGCGTAGCCTTCGCGGGCCCGCTCAGGCGAGATGTACGCCGGGGAGCCGAGAACCATGCCGGGGCGGGTCACGGTGGCCTCGCCCGGCATGGTGGCGAGCCCGAAGTCGGTGAGCACCACCCGGCCGTCGTCGGTGAGCAGCACGTTGCTGGGCTTGACGTCCCGGTGCAGCACACCGGCGCGGTGGGCGGCCCGCAGCGCGCCGAGCACCTGCAGGCCGATCTGCGCCACGCGGGCGGGCGCGAGGATCCCGTCCTCCGCGAGCACCTCGTGCAGGGACCGCGACGGGACGTACTCCATCACGATCCACGGGTGCACGTCGGTGCGGACGACGTCGTAGACGCGGACGACGCTCGGATGGTTGAGGCGCGCGGCCGCACGCGCCTCGCGCAGCGTGCGGCTGCGCATCTCCTCGCGCTCCTGAGAGGTCAGACCTGGGGGAGGCACGACCTCCTTGATGGCGACGTCACGATGGAGCACCTCGTCGCGCGCCAACCAGACGCGGCCCATGCCACCCTGGCCGAGCGACCGGACAAGTCGGTAGCGCTCGGCGAGTAGGGGCTGCGTAACCGACACTTGGAGGAACATACCCGGTCCGGGGGTACCCATGCGAAAGCGCCACCGTCCTTCACCCCCGCGGGCTACGTCAGGTCGGTGACCGTCCACACATTGATCACATGACTCGCCGGCGCAGCAGCACTCCGAGGAAGACCAGTGCGCCGAATCCGACCATGCCGAGACCGACCAGAACCGTTGGCAGCGCTTTGATTTCGTCGAGAAGCGAGGTTCCGCCCTGAGATCCGGCGGCCGGAGCGAACTCGTCGGTAACAACCACCGTGTACTGCGTCACGTCCCGGGCGATCCGGATCTCCGACGGCAGGGAAAGCGACCCGTCCGGCCCGTTGCGTTCCACGGTGACCGACGTGCGCGCCGCGCCGCCGGCCGCGGGTTGGGCGATCGTGCACTCCGTCGGTCCCAGAAACGCCAGCGGCTCGGGCAGGCTGGCCTGCTGACCGGGGCTGTCGGTGGCGAGCACCACCCGGCCGGCCGAGCCGTCCACACAGGACAGCTCCACGACGGCTGGTGCGGATCGGCTCGCCGTGGCACCGGTGGCCCGCACGGTCACCCGCATCCGGGTCGGCGTCTCCACCTGGTAGGACGCGGTGCACACCGGATCCCGGCCCCCCGGGGCGAGGGTGATCCGCACCGCCCCGCCGGCCGTCGCGCCCTTGCCGGCCGGGTCGCAGGTGAGGGCGCTCAGCTTCCATCCGCCGTCGAGCCCGGAGCGGGGCGGGATCGCGGTCACCAGGTAGTCGCCGGGCGGCAGGTCGGTGGGGAGATCACCGGCGGCCGACGCGGCCACGCCGTACCCGGTGGTGTTGGCCGCCGCCCACCACCCGGCGGCCGCGGTGTCCGCCGGGACGATCGCGAACCCGGCGCCGGCCACCCCGCCGGCGGTCACAGCCCGCAGCCGGGGCGTCGGCGTCCGGCGGGCCAACTGCACGACGCAATCGGCGGCGATGCCGGCGACGAGGTCGAGCCGGACGGCCATCCCGGTCACCCGCACCGGCCTGCCGTTGCAGGCGGCGCCGGTCAGCGCCCAGGTGGCGGCCTCGGCGGCGGGCGGGGTGACCGTGACGGTGTACGGGCCCGCGGACAGTCCACTGAGGTCGGTGCCGGTGGCGGTGACGGCGTTGGGTTCGGCGGTGGTCACGGCGGCGGCGGACTGCCGGCCGCCCGCGCCGTCGACGGCGAGCCCGAACGCGGCCGGCACGCCACCGGTGAAGACGCGCAGCGTGAGGCCTGTCCCGGCGGGCGGTGGCTCGATCGAGTACGTGCAGGTGACGGTGTCGCGGGCGGCGAGCGCGATGGTGACCTTGCCGGCCGGCACGTCGACGGTGGCCTTGTCCGACCCGACGCAGGACAGGTCGGCCACCCGCCACCCGGTCGGGGGCTGCGCCAGCACCGTGTACGAGCCGGCGACACGGGTGAAGCTGGCCGTCGCCGCGTCGCCGGTCAGGGCGAACCGGCCCTCCGGCGCCAGGCTCAGATCGGACCGGAACGGCAGCTTCTGCGGGTACCCGACGGGTTTGGTCAGGCTCATCCGGATCGTCACGATGCCCGGGTCGCCCGGGTTCTTGACGTAGTACGCGTAGCAGAAGACGTGCCGGATGCCGGACGGAAACGACAGCCACTGCAGGTTGCCGCCGGTGCGCCCGTCGACCGAGCAGCGCAGCACGCCGAAGCCGTACCCCGCCCGCGCCTCGCCCTGCACCCACAGTTGGCGGCGCCCGGCGTTGCGGACCTCCTCGTCGGTCAGCGCCACCGTCACCGCCCCGCCGAGCAGGCCGCCGGTGTCCTTGCCGACGGAGTCGAGCCGGGAGCCGCTCTCCTGCGTGGGCGGCGTGGTGGACGACACGCCGGTGACGCCCTTCGCGTCGTGGCCGCCGCCGAGGGTGAACCGCCACCCGGTCAGGTCGGTGCAGCCACTGTCGACGTTGTCCTCGACGTCCGGGTCGACTGGCTGGCCAGGCTGGTACGGGCTGTCCCGGCCGGGCCGGGCCAGCGTCCCCGCCGAGTCGTCGCGCACCTGGTTGGCGGCGATGTCCTGGTATCCCCCGCAGGAGCGTGCGGCGAAGGTCACCTGGTAACGGCTCGCGGCCGACGACGCGTAGGGCTTAGGGTCGGCGGCACCGGCCGGGGCGATGGGCGCGAGCGATCCCGCCAGCACGCCGACCATCGCGGCGAGCAGCGCCTTGATGTGTCGTGCTCTCCAACCCCCGATACGGTCGAGTATGCGCGATGTTGCCCGGCCGGCAAGCACAACCAGCGCGAAACGGACATGAGGAGGTCCCGTGGCGGACGAGATCCGGGTGATCCGCGGAACGCCCACCGCCGAAGAACTGGCGGCGCTGGTCGGCGTGCTCTTCGCCCGCCCCCGGGCCGCGGCGACCGCGCCGGCCCCCACCCCCTCGCTGTGGCGGGCCAGCGGCCTGCCGGCCACCTCGCCGCGCGCCGGCCGTGGAGCCTGGCGGGCATCGAGCCTTCGGCGCTGAGCCTTAGGTCGCCTACGTGTCCTAGATCCACTACGGATCGATAGCGTATGGCGCTGTGACCCCCAGGTTGGTACTGGCTTCGCAGAGCCCGGCCCGGCTGCAGACGCTGCGCGCCGCCGGCATCCCCGCCGACGTGATCGTCAGCGGCGTCGACGAGTCCACGGTGGAGGCCGACCGGCCCGACACCCTGTGCGCGGCTCTCGCCCGCCTCAAGGCCGAGGCCGTCGCGGCCCGCCTGCGTCACCAGCACAGCCATACACCGCCCCAGGTGGACACGCCCTACGGGCACGCGCTGGTACTCGGCTGCGACTCGGCCCTCGCCTTCGACGGGCGGGTGCACGGCAAGCCGGTCAGCGCCCGGGAAGCCCTCGACCGGTGGGCGGCGATGCGCGGCCGGTCCGGCGTCCTCTACACCGGCCACTGCCTGATCGACACCCGCACCGGCAAGAGCGCGGACGGTATCGCGGCGACCACGGTGCACTTCGCGGACATCACCGACGACGAGCTGGACGCATACGTGGCGACCGGCGAACCGCTGCGGGTGGCCGGTGCGTTCACCATCGACGGGCTCGGCGGGCCGTTCGTGGAGCGCATCGAAGGCGACCCGGGTACGGTCATCGGCCTGTCACTGCCGCTGCTTCGGCGCCTTCTGCACGAAGTCGACGTGGAGATCACGAGCCTCTGGCGGATCGGCTAGCGTCGGACGCATGTCCGCGAAGACGCTCCCCCTCACCGACGAGCTGCACGCGTACGTGGTGGCGAACGGCAGCGAGCCCGACGACATCGCCCGCGACCTGCTGGCCGAGACCCGGGACACGCTGCCGGCCCAGGCCGGCATGCTGGTCTCCCCCGAGCAGGCCGCCTTCCTCACGCTGCTGACCCGTATCCTCGGCGCGCGCCGGGCCGTCGAGGTCGGCACGTTCACCGGCTACTCGTCGCTCGCGATCGCCCGCGGTCTGGCCGAGGGCGGGCGACTGACCTGCTTCGACATCTCGGACACGTACACGTCGGTGGCCCGGCGCTACTGGGCCCGCGCCGGTGTCGCCGACCGCATCGAGCTGCGACTCGGCCCGGCGGCGGAGACGGTGCGCGGGTTGCCCGCCGACGCCGGGCTCGACCTCGCGTTCATCGACGCCGACAAGACCGGATACCGCACGTACTGGGAGGAACTGGTCCCCCGCGTGCGCCCCGGCGGGGTGCTGCTGGTCGACAATGTGCTGTGGGACGGGCGCGTCCTCGACCCGCGCAGCGAGGACGACCACGCGATCGTGGAGTTCAACAAGATGGTGCAGGCCGACGACCGGGTCGAGGCGATGATCCTGCCGATCGGCGACGGCCTGACCTTCGCCCGCCGCCGCTGAGCCGCCAACCCGCTGACCCGCCAACCCGCTGACCCGCCAACCCGCTGACCCGCCAACCACCGCGCCGATCACGGAGAAAGGGACGCGGTTTAGAGATCAAACCGCGTCAACAACTCCAAGATCGGCGCGGAGGGAACGGTGGCGCAGTGCCAGGATCGCCGTCGCGGACACGGCGAGAAAGACCGGTACGAGCAGAAACGCCAGGTGCGGGCCGATCCCGTCGGCGATCGCGCCGAGCACGAAGGGCGCCACGCCCACCGACAGGCCCAGCGCGTACGAGGTGCGGGCCACCGCGAGGTCGGGCTGCCCGCCGGAGTGCCGCACCGCCAGCGCCATCCCCAGCGGGTAGTGCAGCGAGTTGCCCAACCCGGTGACCACCAGGCCGGCCATCGCCAGCCACGGCACCGTCGCGACCCAGAACACCGCGAAACCGACCGTGCTCAGGGTCAGCGCGGCGAGCAGCACCACCGGCGGCGGAACGCGCAGCACCAGCCGGCTGCCGACCAGCCGGCCCACGCACATCCCGGCCACGATCGCCGACACGGCGGCCGCCGCACCGCCCGGGCTCACCTGCGCGTGGGTACGCAGGACGTCGGCGACCCAGAGATTGAGGCAGACCTCGACCGAGCCGGTGGCGAACAGGCTCACCCAGGCCAGCCAGAACGAGCGGGGCAGCCGGCCGGCGGAGGCCCTGGGCAGCGCCGCCGCGGGACGCACCGGTATCCGTACCCGGAAAATCACCGCCGCGACCGCGAGCAGCGCGACCACGCCGACCACGACGGCGAGTGCGGGGCGCCAGCCCGCGCCGACCGCGACCGCCGCACCGATCGCGAGCGGCGCCACCAGGCCGACGGCGGCCGCGACCGCGTTGGCCTCGCTGATCGCCGCCGGCCCACTGGGCCCGTGGTGATCCGAGAGGGTGACCACGACCCCGTTGATCGCCAGACCGCCGCCCACCGAGGCGACGAGCACCCAGCTCAGGGTCGCGGCGAGCGCATGCGACGCCCACAGCGCCAGCGTGGGCAGGGCCATGCCGACCAGGCCACCCCAGATCACGGCGGCCCGGCCGAACCGGCGCACCGCCCAGGGCAGCAACGCCCCGCTGATCACGCCGCCGAGCGCGAACGCGGTGCCGTGCAGGCTCGCCACCGCCCGGCTGGTGTGCTGCTCGTCGCGCAACAGCGGCACGACCGGACCGAACCCGTAGAAGAAGTACCCGAAGGCGGCGAGCTGTGCGTATGTCAACCAGGTCAGGCGGTCACGAACGAGCTGGGGCACGCTCCGACGCTATCCGCACGGCGCGTGCCCCCATCCGGATGTGACGCCTAACGCACGCTGCGGGCGAACGACCGCGCCGCCCAGACCGCCGCGGCGACCGCGAGCACGCTGACGATGACCAGCGACTTCCACACGCTCGGATCACCGGGGTGGCCGTTGAACAGCGCCCGCGCACCGTCGACCGCCCAGGAGAACGGGTTCCACTCGGCGACCGTCCTCAGCCACGCCGGCGCGAACGTCAACGGCAGCAGAATGCCCGACAGCAGCAGGACGGGCATGCTGACCGCGTTCATCAGCGGGGCGAGCGCGTCCTCGCTGCGCAGCTTCAGCGCCAGGGCGTAGGAGACCGCGGAGAGCATCAGCGCGATCAGGGCGAGCAGCGCGAACGCGAGCACCAGGTCGCCGACCTTGACCCGCAGCCCGAACGGCAGCGACAGCAGCGTGAGCAGCGCCGCCTGCGTGAGCAGGGTGACGATGTCCCGCAGCGAGCGCCCGAGCAGCAGCGACAGCCGGCTGACCGGGGTCACCCGCATCCGCTCGATCACTCCGGCCCGCAGCTCGGCGATCAGGCCGAAGCCCACGAACAGCGTGCCGAACATGGCGAGCTGGACCATCAGGCCGGGCACGAAGAACTGGTAGGCGTTGCCGCCCGGCAGGTTGGGCACGCCCTTGAGCAGCGGGCCGAACAGGAGCAGGAAGTAGAGCGGCTGCATCAGGCCGACGATCAGCCAGACCGGGTTGCGTAGCACGAGCGTCATCTGGCGGGTGAACACCATCCAGGTGTCCCGGAGGAGTTTCATGATCGGTCTCCCTGTCAGCTGGCGGTGTCGCTGTCGCGCAGCGACCGGCCGGTCTTGGCGAGGAACACGTCGTCGAGGCTCGGCCGGTGCAGCTCGATCGAGCCGAGCGCGATGTCGGAGGCGTCGAGGGCGCGCAGGATGTGCGGGATGGCCGTGGCGCCGGCGTCGACGTAGAGCCGGAGGTCGTTGTCGAGCGCCTCCAGCTTGTTGACGTAAGGCTCGCCGTCCAGCAGGGCGGCGGCTCGCGACGTCGCCCCGTTGAGACCGACGGTCACCACGTCACCGGCGATGTCCCGCTTGAGGTCGCTCGACGTGCCTTCCGCGACGATCTCACCGTTATCCATGATCGCGATGCGGTCGCAGAGCGCGTCGGCCTCGTCCAGGTAGTGGGTGGTGATGAAGACGGTCATCCCCTCCTGGCGCAGGCGCCGCACTTCGTCCCACATGTGCGCGCGGCTCTGCGGGTCGAGGCCGGTGGTCGGCTCGTCCAGGAAGACCACCCGCGGCTGGTGGATCACGCCGAGCGCGATGTCGACGCGCCGGCGCTGGCCACCGGAGTAGGTCTTGCAGGGCCGGTCGGCGAACGTCTCCAGCTGGAATGTTTTAAGCGAGCGCTCGGCGCGCTTGCGTGCCTCGCTCTTGTCCACCCCGTAGAGCCTGGCCTGGTAGACCAGCTCCTCGCGGGCGCTCACCTCGTCCCAGGTGCAGCCACCCTGCGCGACGTAGCCGATCCTGCGCCGCACCTCGCCGGGGGAGCGCCGGAGGTCGGTGCCCGCGATCGTGGCCTCGCCGCCGTCCGGGGTCAGCAGCGTCGCGAGCATGCGCAGAGTCGTGGTCTTGCCGGCGCCGTTGGGGCCGAGGAAACCGAAGATCTCCCCCTCGTCGACCACCAGGTCGACGCCGCGAACGGCTTCCACGGTGCCTTTGCGACTGCGGAACGACTTCCGCAGTCCTTTCGTCTCGATGATCACTTCGGCCTCCCCCTTCTCCGACAGCGCCGCGGATCCCCCAGGCGCGACGTCATGACGGCATCATAGCGACGCCACCATTTCGAGTAAGGGCAAGCTATCGCGATATAAAACTGCTAGTCAAGTTTGATTATTACTCGTCGTCCCGCACGGGCCCGAACTGCTCGGCGATCGCTTCCCGCCACCGCCGGCCGGTCTCGACCGGGTCGACCTCGCCGACATGTGCACCCTCCCCGGCTTCGATGCGATCCGCCACCCGTTTACACCAGGCGATCTCCGCCTCCGCCTTGGCGACACCGAGGTCGACCAGCCACATCACGTGGATCGGCTTGTAGTCGGTCCATGCCGCCTCGACCATCGGCTGGATCTTCGCCTCCAGGAGCTTGGCGCGGTTGCGCAGCGCCGCAACCGCCTCCCGTCGCGGCAGCGCCGGCAGGTACCCGAAGGCGGCAACGAACGGATCCACCGGCTCCCGGTACTCCCACCAGTACTTGCGCAGCAACTCCTCGAACTCGCCGTCACCGGCCGGGGTCACCCGGTACGTGGTGCGGGCCGGCCGGGCACCGACCTGCTCAGTGGCGACCTCTTCGAGCAGCCCCTCCTCGGAGAGCTTGCGCAGCGCGTGGTAGATCGAGCCGGGCTGGATGTTGGCCCACTGATCCACGCCCCAGCTCATCAGCTCCTGGCGGACCTCGTACCCGTGGACGGGTTGCAACCACTTCACCAGGCCGAGGATCATCATTCGCGTAGTTGACACGGTTGAAGCGTAATAGCCAAAGTTGACTAATGGTGCGACGTCATCGTGGTTCGCTGGATACGCCACAACGTGACGACGGCCGCACTTCGGCGATCCGTGGCTTGGCTACACTGCGCGGCATAACGATCGGTAAGGCTCGGTGACGTCCACGGGCCGCCTCGGGAGGAGCGTCGACGGTGCGCAAGGTACTCATCGCCAACCGGGGCGAGATCGCGGTCCGGGTCATCCGGGCGTGCAAGGACGCCGGGCTGGCCAGCGTCGCCGTCTACGCCGACTCCGACCGCGACGCCCTGCACGCCCGGCTCGCCGACGAGGCATACACGCTCGGCGGCGACAGCGCCCCCGACACGTACCTGCGCATCGACAAGCTGATCGACGTCGCCACGAAGGCGGGCGCGGACGCGGTCCACCCCGGCTACGGCTTCCTCGCCGAAAACGCCGACTTCGCCCAGGCGGTCATCGACGCACACCTCACCTGGATCGGCCCGACCCCGCAGGCTATTAGGGACCTCGGCGACAAGGTGACCGCCCGCCACATCGCCCAGCGGGCCGGCGCTCCCCTGGTCCCCGGCACCCCGGACCCGGTCGCGGACGCCTCGGAGATCGTCGCGTTCGCCGAGCAGCACGGCCTGCCCGTCGCGATCAAGGCGGCGTTCGGCGGCGGCGGGCGTGGCCTGAAGGTGGCCCGCACGATCGAGGAGATCCCGTCGCTGTTCGAGTCGGCGACCCGCGAGGCGGTGGCCGCGTTCGGCCGGGGCGAGTGCTTCGTCGAGCGCTACCTCGACCGGCCCCGGCACGTCGAGGCCCAGGTGCTGGCCGACCAGCACGGCAATGTCATCGTCGTCGGCACCCGGGACTGCTCGCTACAGCGCCGCCACCAGAAGCTGGTCGAGGAGGCCCCGGCGCCGTTCCTGACCGAGGCGCAACGCGCGCAGATCCACGAGTCGGCGAAGGCGATCTGCAAGGAGGCCGGATATCACGGTGCCGGCACCGTCGAGTACCTGGTAGGGACCGACGGGACGATCTCGTTCCTGGAGGTCAACACCCGGCTGCAGGTCGAGCACCCGGTCACCGAGGAGACCGCCGGCGTCGACCTGGTCCGCGAGCAGTTCCGCATCGCCGACGGGGAGAAGTTGCGCTTCGACGCCGACCCCACGCCGCGCGGGCACTCCATCGAGTTCCGGATCAACGGCGAGGACCCTGGCCGCGGGTTCCTGCCCGCCCCCGGCGCGGTCACGGCGCTGCGCCTGCCCGAAGGTCCGGGGGTACGCGTCGACACCGGGATCGAGCCGGGCAGCGTGATCGGCGGCAACTTCGACTCCCTGCTCGCCAAGGTGATCATCACGGGCGAAGACCGGCAGCAGGCGCTCGAGCGGGCGCGGCGCGCGCTGGACGAGATGGTGGTCGAGGGCATGGCGACCGCGCTGCCGTTCCACCGCGCGATCGTGCGCGACGAGGCGTTCACCGCCGCGCCGTTCACCGTGCACACCCGGTGGATCGAGACCGAATGGTCTGACGGCGTTCCGCCGTGGGTCAATCCCGGGTCGGTGCCCGCGGAACAAGAGCAACGAGAGACCGTCGTGGTCGAGGTGGGCGGAAAGCGGCTGGAGGTGTCGCTGCCGTCCGGCTTCGGCGCGGGTACGGTCGCGGCCGGCGCGGGAGCGGGCAGGCCGGCGCGCAAGCGGGGCGCGAGCCGGAAGCACGCGAGCGGTGCGGGTGGCGACACGCTGGCCAGCCCGATGCAGGGGACGATCGTGAAGATCGCCGTGGCCGAGGGCGATACGGTCGCCGAGGGTGACCTGGTCGTCGTCCTGGAGGCGATGAAGATGGAGCAGCCCCTCAACGCCCACAAGGCCGGCGTGATCACCGGCCTGACCGCCGTGGTCGGCGAGGTCGTCTCCGCCGGCGCGGCGATCTGCGAGATCAAGTAGCTCTCATGATCTAGGATGCGGCGACCTCGTCGGCCCCCGCCGTGGAGATCGCCTGCTGGCGCAGCGCCTCCTCGGTGGTCGCAATCGCGATCACCGCGGTGCCGTAGGCGCACAGCTCCACCCAGTTTCCGGTGATGTCGCGGTTGTCGAAGCGCATGCCCACGACGGCGGTCGCGCCGCGCCGCTTCGCCGCGATTATCATCTGGGCGATCGCCGAGGCCCGGCTCTGCACCAGGACCTGCGCCATCTCGGCGCCCTGGGCGCCGTCGAGGCTGCGGGACCCGGCAACAGAGGGATTGCGGGTGCAGGCCGTCACGCCGAGCACCTCGCCAAGGACGGCCCGGATCTCGTACCCAGGCAGGCTCTCTGTCGTGACAACCAACACATATCGAGAGTAAGCCGGCAGCTGTCCGCGGCGCACCAAAATCTGCACCGACGGTTCCCTCCCACCGGGGGCCGATGGTCCATGTCGGACAGTCCGCCGACACAGATCTTGGGCACCCGAACCGGTCATCGCCGGCCCGGGTGCCCAAGATCGCGGAACAGAGGTGGCTAGGAGCGCACCTGGTCCTTAGCGTCCTGCGCGGACCACTTGGCCTCTTCCTTGGTGTTCTGCGCCGCGTCCCTGGCCGTCTCCTTGACCTGCTGGGCAGCGTCCCGCACTGTCCCGGAGACGTCGTCCTTGACCTGCTGCGCCGACTCCTTGAGGGGCTGGCGCACCGGCTCGACCAGGTCGCCGGCGTTCTCCTTGAGCTGCTGGCCGGCCCGCTTCTCCGCATCGGTCGTCGGGAGCAGGGAGGCCGCGAGCAGCCCGACGCCGAAGGCGATCACGCCGGCGGCGACCGGGTTGCCCTGTGTCCGGCGGGTTACCGCCTCCGGCGCCTGGCGGACGGTGTCCGCCACGTTGCCGGCCGCCTCGCTGGCCCGGTCGGCTGCCTGGGATGCCTTGTCCTGCACGGTGTCCACCGCGGACCGCGTGCTGCCCTGCATCGAGTCGGCCGCGTGCTTCGGCGTACCCATCACTCTGTCACTCACCCCGCGCACCTTCTCCTTCGCATTGGACCAGCGGCGCTGGGCCACCCTGGTGGGTATGGTCTTGTCGGCGAGCGCGTCGACATTACGGGCCAGCTCGTGCCGCGTGGACTCGATCTCGTCCCTTATCCGGTCGGGTTCTTCAACCATTGCGCGTCCTCCTTGAGCGTCTCGACGGTCTGCTGGGGCACCGGGGAGACGGTGCGGAGTTTCCTACGGCCGTTTGCGTAGAGCACAGCCCCGGCGATCCCCCAGATCACCGCGACGATGAGGGCCGCCCAGCCGGCGTCCATCACGTTGCTGAGGGCGAACACGAGGGCGAAGCTCAACAGCAGCACGGTCATGTACCCGGCGAACCCGGCCGCGCCGAGCATCCCGGCGGCCTTGCCGGCCTTGGTCGCCTCCTGGCGAACCTCGGCCTTCGCCAGCTCGACCTCCTGGCGGAACAGCCGCGACAGGTCATCGCTGATGTCGCCGATGAGCTGGCCGATCGACATGTCCTCGGGATCGCGCGGCTGGGCGGCGTGCAGACCCGGGTCGGGCCCGGCCGTGCCCGCCGAGCGCGGAGCCCGAACGCCTCCGTTGTCGAACGTCATCACAGCCTGCCCTGGCGCTCGGTACCCGGCTCGACGACGGCGACCTCCTCGACGACGACCGCGTCGCCACCCGGCGTCGCGTACGGGTCGGTGACGGCAACCGGGGTGCCGGTGCCGGTCGAGGCGTAGGTCCCGGTGGCCGGCTCGACGGCGGTGTCGGGGTAACCGGCCGTCGGGTACGCCGGCTCGGGACTCACCCGGGGCACGTCGCTGACGAACGCGTCGGAGCGCGGCTTGGTGGTACCCGTCGCGGACTCGCTGGCGCCGAAGACGCCCTTGCCCAGCCGCCCAACGACGAAGCCGCTGACCAGCGCGGTGGCGAGGAACGCACCCGGCCGGCGCCGGGCGAAGTCCTGCACCTCGCCGAGCACGCCCTCCGGGCCGTGCTGGGACAGGTAGTCGGCTACCTGCCGGCCGCCCTCGGCCACGCGGGAGACGACGGTACGGGCCGGCGAGTCGCCGCGCTCGGCCGCCATCTGGTCCAGCTCGTCGGACATCCGCCGGATGCCCTGGGCGAGCCGGTCATTCTGGGTGCGTGCCTGCTCGGTAACCCGATCTCGCACGTCGGAAGCGACACCGCGGGCCTGCGCCGACACCTCACCCGTCACCTGGCGAGCCTGCTCCTTCGCCGTGTCGGTCACGTTTCCGGCAGCCTGGGTTGCCGCGTCAGTCGCCTGACGGGCAGTGCCGGGCTGGTCGGGCGCCCGCGCTCCGCTCTGAATGTCGCTCATACTGACCTCCATCGGGGGTTACAGAAGTGAACATCGTGGTGCCATAGGGCTACCCAGCCGAGCGGCCCGCACACTGGTCAACTTCAAATCGACCCCGAATGCTTCGCGGCGACCTCTTCCTGGATCAGTCGTATCGCCTGCTCGAGCGGCATCGGGGCGAGCCGCTCGCCGCCGCGCGACCGGAGCGCCACCGCCCCGACCGCCGCTTCCCGCCTCCCGATCACCGCCACATACGGCACCTTCCGGTTGAGCGCCGCCCGGACCCGGGCACCGACCGAGCCATCGTGTTCGACCTCCGCGCGCAGACCGGCGGCCAGGCAGCGGCTGCCGAACTCATCGGCCGCCGCGGCCTCGGCGGCGCCGACCGGCAAGATCACGACCTGAACCGGGGCGTACCAGACCGGGAACGCACCACCGTGCACCTCGATCAGGTGCGCGAAGAGCCGTTCCAGGCTGCCGATCACGCTGCGATGGACGAGTACGGGACGGGGCCGGTCGCCGTTGTGATCCACATACGACAGCCCGAACCGGGCGGGTTGGTGGAAGTCCACCTGCACGGTCGACAGGCTCCACTCCCGTCCGGCCGAATCCACCACCTGCACGTCGATCTTCGGTCCGTAGAAGGCCGCTTCGCCCGGCGCCTCCCCATAGCGGATGCCCGCCTCCTCCAGGGCTCCCCGGAGGATCTCCGCGGCCCGGCCGCCGTCTCCCTCCCCGGGCAACGACAGCCGGTAACGCGCGTCCGGGATGCCCAGCGCCCGGTACGCCCGCACGATCATGTCCAGGACGCCGGCCACTTCCGCACCCGCCTGTTCCGGGGTGCAGAAGATGTGCGCGTCGTTGAGCGAGATCGCCCGCACCCGCGACAGTCCACCGAGGACACCCGAGCGCTCGGCGCGGTACATCGGCCCCAGTTCGGCGATCCGCAGCGGAAGATCCCGGTACGAGCGGCCGCGCGCGGCGTACACCATGGCGTGGTGCGGGCACAGGCTCGGCCGCAGGAACAGTTGGTCATCCCCGTCCGGGATGCCGGGGAACATGTCGTCGGCGAAGTGCGCCAGGTGCCCCGACCGCTCGTACATCTCGCGCCTGGCCAGCGGCGGCGAGTACACGTGCCGGTAGCCGGCCCGCCGCTCCTCCTCGCGGATGTAGCACTCCACGGCGTGCCGGGCGGCGGCGCCGTCGGGCAGCCAGATCGGCAGTCCCGCGCCGACCAGCGGGGCGGAGTGGAACAGTTCGAGCTCGCGGCCGAGCTTGCGGTGGTCGTCCATGTCGGATCTCCGTTCGGTGGAGGCAACCACCGCCGGGAACGAGAAAACGACCCCGGGGCGGTGTGCCCCGGGGTCGTTGACAGCTGCGTCGTGTCAGCGCATCGCCACGCCGGGGTCGCCCGGCGTCGTCGTGACGGAAGCGCTTCTCATGCCCGCTACCCTACGACGATCTTGGACAGTTGTGCCACTGATAACAAGCACAACTAGAGGCGGCAGTCCAGCGTGGCCAGCAGCGAGCCCTGTGCGTCGTCGGCGTCCAGCGACCAGGCCATCGCACCGGCCAGGCCCTGGTGACGGATGTAGTCGGCCTTCCATTCCATGACCGTCGGGTCGTCGTAGGTCCAGAACGTCTTGCCGTCGAACAGCCAGGAGAAGCCGGCGCGGCGATCCCGGTACAGCTTGAAGCCCTTGCCCTGCAACAGCTTCAGGTTGCGGTAGTCGTCGTAGCCGGCCTCGACGCCGCCCGGCGCCGGTGTCGGCGCGGCGGCGAACAGGCCGCCGTTGGCGGTGCTGGCCACGTCGGTCCAGCCCCGACCGTAGAACGGCACGCCCACGACGATCTCCTCACGCGGGGCGCCGCGCTCGATCAGCGCGTCGACCGCGCGCGAGACCGTGAAGTCCGGGTTCACCGGGGTGTTCTTCGGCGGGTACAGCGCGGACTGGTGGTTGGTGATCGGGTCCCAGGCGCCGTGCATGTCGTAGCCCTGGACGGTGGCGAAGTCGAGCAGGTGGAATACCTTTCGGACCTCGAACCCGTTGTCGATCTTCGCCGGGTCGGCGGGGAGGAACGCGGTGGTCGAGTAGTGCGTGCGGGTCTTGTGCCCGTACGCGTCGAGCTGGCGGCGGAACTCCCGCAGCATCAGCGTGAAGTTCTGCTTGTCCTTCTCGCCGACGACGTTGCCGGGCTCGCCCTCCGAGCCGGGCCATTCCCAGTCGAAGTCGATGCCGTCGAAGACGCCGGCCGCCGCGCCCTCGCCGCCCGGCTGCGGCAGGTTGCCCTTGATGAACAGGTCGATGCAGGAGGCGGCGAACTTCTTGCGGGACGCGTCGGTCAGCACGGCGTCGGAGAAGTAGTTCGACAGCGTCCAGCCGCCGAGCGAGATCTGCACCTTCAGGTTCGGGTACTTCTTCTTCAGCTTGCGGATCTGGTTGAAGTTGCCGGCGAGCGGCTGGCCGGCGTCGGCGACGCCGTCGACGCTCTGCTCCGCGGTGAACGGGACCTGCCAGTCGGCCCACGGGTCCGCCGAGGCGCAGACGCCGTCGGCGGTGACGTTGCCGAAGGCGTAGTTGAGGTGCGTCAGCCGGGCCGCGGAGCCGCTGGTGACCAGGTTCTGCACCCGGAACCCGCGGCCGTAGATGCCCCACTGGGTGAAGTATCCGACCTTGAGGTAGCGGCTGCGGTGGTGGTTGGCTTCGACCTCGCCCGCGGCGCTCGCTCCGCCGGCCGGCACGAGAACTCCGGCAGCGACCGCGACCGCCGCTATGCCGGCCGCAAGTATCCGACGTCTGGCCATGTCGCCCTCCACGCTCTATTAAGAAACCTAGCTGCCCGCCACGGAACGTAGAAGGACCAGAGGCCGGCGTCAATAGGTCGCGGAGACAGGTACTGTCCGGCTGGTGCCCGAGGGACATACGATCCGCCGTCTCGCCGACCGCCACTGGGAACTGTTCGGCGGAAAACGCGTCACCGCGTCGAGTCCACAGGGTCGCTTCACCGCCGGCGCTGCCCTCATCTCCGGCACCGTGCTGGAAAGCACCGACGCATACGGCAAACACCTGCTGCACCGCTATGCCGGGGACCTGACGCTGCACGTACATCTCGGGCTGTACGGCCGGTTCACCGACGGGTCCGGCACCCCGCCCCCGCCGGTCGGCGAGGTGCGGCTGCGACTGTCCACCCGCCGGCGCTGGCTCGACCTGCGCGGGCCGGCCGCCTGCGAACTGCTCGACCCGGCGCAGGTCGAGGCGCTGGTCGGACGCCTCGGGCCGGACCCGCTGCGCGCCGACGCCGTGCCCGAGAAAGCGTTCCACCGCATCCAGCGCAGCACCCAGCCGATCGCCGCTCTGCTGATGGACCAGTCGATCGTCGCCGGCGCCGGCCTCATCTACGTGACCGAGGCGCTGTTTCGGGCCGGCATCCCGCCCACCCTGCCCGGCCGGGACCTGAAACCGGACGCCTGGCAGGAGATCTGGGCCGACCTGGTCATGCTCATGCGGTCCGGGGTGGCGATCGGCCGGATCGACACCGTGCACGTCGCTCACACGCCGGAGGCCATGGGCCGCGCGGCACGGGTGGACCGCCACGGCGGCGAGGTGTACGTATACCGCCGCGCCGGGCAACCCTGCCTGGTCTGCGGGGCACCGGTGCTGACCGCGACGCTCGCCGGCCGCAACTCCTACTGGTGCCAGACGTGTCAGCGGCCCTAGAGCTCTACTTCGACACCGCCACCGAGCGGCGTGTCCAGGTGCTGTGGAACGCCCTCGCGGCTGTCGAGGTGCCCACGCTGCGCCGGCTGAGCCCCCGGCACCGCCCGCACCTGTCCCTGGTGGGTGCGGAGGTGCTGGACCCCGCGACGGTCGCGGCCGCGCTGGCCGGACTGCCGGCAGCCCCGCCGCTGCCGCTGACGTTCGAGTACGCCGGGCTGTTCGTGGGCCGGGTGTTGTTTCTCGGGCCGGCCCCGAGCACGGCGTTGCTGGCACACCACGTGGAGGTGTGGCGGCGGCTTGACGAAACCGGGATCGAGCTGTCCGAGTTGTACGCGCCGGGCCGCTGGGTGCCGCACACCACGCTCTCCATGCGCGTGCCCCGGACGGCGCTGACCGAGGCGCTGCGCCGGTGCCTGGAGTTCCTGCCCATCGAAGCCACGATCAGCAGCGCCGCCGTGGTCGACCACAAGCGCGACATCCGCGTCCCACTCCCATGACCCTTCCCCCATGATCACGGAACATCTTCCGTGTCAGAGCACGGAAAATGTTCCGTGATCATGGGGGAAGGGAGGGGGGCTAGTCGAACTCGTGCTGCATCAACTGTCGGGCGGCCTCGGCGATCGAGCCGGACAGCGACGGGTAGATCGTGATCGTGTGCGCGAGCTGGTCGACGCTCAGGTGGTTTTCCAGCGCCATCGCGATCGGCAGGATCAGCTCGCTGGCCTTCGGCGCCACCACGACGCCGCCCACGACGAGACCCGAGGCGGGCCGGCAGAACAGCTTCACGAACCCGTCCTGCAGCCCCATCATCTTGGCCCGCGCGTTTCCGGCCAGCGGCAGCATCACGGTCCGGGCCGGGACGCGACCGGTGTCGACGTCTTCCTGGCTCACACCGACCGACGCCAGCTCCGGGTCGGTGAACACGTTGGCGGCAACGGTGCGCAGCTTCAGCGGCGACACCGCCTCGCCCAGCGCGTGCCACATCGCGATCCGGCCCTGCATCGCCGCGACGCTCGCCAGCGGCAGCACCCCGGTGCAGTCACCCGCGCCGTAGACTCCCGGCACATTGGTACGCGAGACGCGGTCGACCGTCAGGTATCCACCCTTGCCGACCTCGACGCCGTACTCCGCCAGGCCCAGCCCGTCGGTGTTGGGAACCGCGCCCACCGCCATCAGCGCGTGCGAGCCCTCGACCGTCCGGCCGTCCTGCAGCTCTACCACCACCCCGTCCGCGGTCCGTCGCGCCGCGCTCGCACGGGCCTTGTCCAGGATCGTCATGCCCCGTGAGCGGAACACGTTCTCGATCACGACCGCCGCGTCCGGATCCTCGGTGGGCATGACCCGGTCCCGGCTGGACACCAGCGTCACGTCGACGCCCATCGCCAGGTAAGCCGACGCGAACTCGGCGCCGGTCACCCCGGAGCCGACCACGATGAGGCGCTCGGGCAGCTCGGGCAGGTCGTAGACCTGCCGCCAGTCGAGGATGCGCTCGCCGTCAGGCCGGCAGGCCGGCAGCACCCGGGGGGTCGCGCCGGTGGCGACAAGAACCGCCGTCGCATCGATCGAATACTCAGCGTCACCGTCGGCCGGCGTCACGAGCACCCGATGCATGTGACCCAACGTGTCCTCGCCCAGCCGGGCGGTGCCCTGCACGAACCGTACGCCCGCCTTGGTGAGCTTGGCGTTGATGTCGCCGGACTGGGCCGCGGCCAGCCGCTTGACCCGCTGGTGGACGACCTTCGCGTCGACCGTGACGTCCTCGATCCCGGCCCCACGCACCCCGAACTGCTCGGTGTCGCGATAGGCGGTGACCACGTCCGAGCTGGCGATGAAGGTCTTGGACGGGACGCAGTCGTGCAGGACGCAGGCGCCTCCGGCGCCCTCCCGCTCCACCACCGTCACCTCGGCCTGCAGCTGCGCGGCCACCAGCGCGGCCTCGTATCCGGCGGGACCACCGCCGATGATGACTACCCGGTTCACAGGTCCCACCCTAGAGTGCGCACCGCTCCGAACGGGTGTCACGGGTAACATCCGGCGACCGACACGCTCCGCAGTATTCTCCGCCGCACCCGCGGCGGGATATCGTGATCGCCGTGCGTCACTACGCCGCCTACGGCTCAAACCTGGACCCCGGTCGCATGCGGGCCTACTGCCCGCGCTCGCCGATGGTGGGCGTCGGCTGGCTGGAGGGCTGGCGGCTGACCTTCGGCGGCGAAGACGTCCTCGGCTGGGAGGGTGCGTTCGCCACGATCGTCGAGTCCGAGGGCGACCGGGTGTTCGTCGCGCTCTACGACGTGCACCCCGACGACGAGAAGCAGCTCGACGAGGTCGAGGGCATCGAGGCCGGCACCTACCGCAAGCTGCACCTGCGGGTGGCCACGCTCGAGGGCGACGAGACCGCCTGGGTCTACGTGTTCACCGGATACGAGAGCGGGCTGCCCACGGCGTGGTACCTGACCGAGCTGGTGCACGCGGCCGAGAAGGCGGGCGCGCCCGACGACTACGTCGCGCAGCTGCGCGCCCGCCCCACCCGTACCCCCTCGCCTTAGGCGGCGATCAACGCGGCCGCGCGCTCCTCCGCGGACCTGGCGCGGTCCACCAGGTCGGCCAGCTCGACGAACAGCCCGGCATCCGGCGGTGGCGGCGCCGACGCGGCGATCTGGGCCGACAGTGCCCGGATCTCGTCCGCGCCGGCCCGGCCCTTCGTCATGACCACGGCCATGCGCCGATCGGCCAGCTCGGCGACCTCGCCCATGTCGTCGGCCGTCTCGGCCGCCCGGTCGGCCAGCATCGACCAGTGCCGCGCCGACTCCCGCAACAGCTGCGCCGCCTGCGCCAGCCGCTCCGCGCCGAGCACGCCGGCGGCCTCGTCGAGGAAAGCCGCGTACAGCGGTCGTGTCGCGCCGGGCGCCGTGTACTCCACCTCCAGGCACTCGTGCATCCGGCGCAGCGCCCAGGCGAACGCGCCCGGGTCCGCGAACCGCCGCACCCAGCCCGACTTCGTCCGGTCGTCGCGCAACTGGGCGGCCAGCCGGGCCATGCCGGAGAGGCCGAAGTTGGCGTCGAAGTTGTTGCCGAGCACCGGGCCGGTGAGGTGGGCGACGGTCGTGTCCAGCGCCGCCCGCACGGCGGCGGGCAGGTCCACCGGCTTGCCCGGCCCGTCCACCGTGATCCGGTGGTGGCGGCCCTTGCGGTGCCGGGACCACGCGGTCACGAAGTCCGTCTCCGGCAGCGCGTGCGGTAGCGGGTCCCGGTCGTCCAGGAAGAGCGTGCCGTCGGCCTCCCCCGCCACCACCACGGGATAAGGGTCGGTGGGCAGGGCGAACACGCCCTCGTGCCACGGCAGGCTCGACCGGTCGACCGTGCACGACACCGCGCGACCGCCGGCGAGGGCCGCGCGCAGTGCCGCGAGCGCCGGCTTGGCGGTGCCGCTGTGCTCCTCGGCGTACCCGATGCCGAGCCGCCCGAGCACCGCCGGCAGCCAGGGGTCCGGGTGATGCTGGGCGACGATCGTGACGAGCGGCGGCACGTTCGTGTACTCGAAGATCGCGTACAGGAACCCGATCCCGCCACCGAGCCCGCACACCATCGCCTCGGTGTAGGGCTCGCCGGTGTGCGGCGCGACGTGCCCGGCCTGCCGGAGCAGGTGGGCGGTGAGCGAGCTGGGCCGGTGCTGGTCGACGCCGAAGACGTCGTATCCGGGCACCAGGCCGTCGGGCAGCGCACCGGTGCGGGCCTTCGCCAGCACGTGGCGCCGCGCGGTGCTGTAGGTCTCGCCGGTACGCGCCATCCGCTCGCGTACCCGCTGCTTGAGATGCTTGTGTCCGGTCATCGCATGTCCCTCGGGGACGGCCCGCCGCGATCTCCCACGCTCGTACGGTTGCCGGCCCTGTCAGGTCGAGTGGACAGCGGTCGTGCCTGCCCGCGATGGCATCGAGACCACCTTCGCCCCCGCGGTTGCCGGCGGGCGTGGGCCACCGGTCAGAGGGTAAGGCGCGCGAACGGCGCCACCGCGCAGTCTAGCGGAACCGCAGGCCCCGGTTGTCCACCCAGTCGAACAGCCTGCCGGGTGTCGGGGGCAGCGGCGGCGAGGCCGCGTCGGCCTGCGTCTTCAGCGCGGCGCCGAGAAGATCGACCAGTTCCCCACGCTCCGGGACATCGAGCACCCGGTACGCCTCACCCGCGATCCGGTCGGTCAGCGCCTCCGCCACGGCCCGGCGGCGCACCAGAGGGGCGAGCGGCGGGTACGGTGGCTGCCACCCGAACGCGGTCGCGCCGGCCTCGCCGTCCGGCCCCGAGACGATCGCCTCCAGCGGGGTGAGCGTGCTCGCCCGGACCGCCAGCACGTGGGCGGCGCCCCGGTGCTCGCGCAATAGGTGCAGCAGCACCGCGCCGCGGGCACCCAGCGAGTCGTCCGGGATCGGCATCGCCCGCCACGCGGCGAACAGCGGCATCCCGGCCGGGTCGGCCTCGACCACGATCCGCTCGGCCAGCTCGACGAACCGGGACAGCCCGTAGAACGACTCCAGGTTCTCCCTGCCCCACCGGCAGCACTCCGCCAGGTTGTACGCGGCGATCTCCGGCGGTGGCGCGATCTTGCGGGCGGCCTCCCAGCCGTCCTTGACCGCCTCCGAGGCGATGAACGCCATCGCCGCCGCCGCGGTGTCCGGCCGGACGTCGCCGAGCGCACCGGCCCGGCCGGCCACGTAGAACGCCCAACCCGTCAGGCCGAGCTGCCGGGCCTTGCGCATGGTCTTGGGATCGTGGCCGAAAGCGCCGCCGAGGTCCAGAACGGCTCGCTTCGCGGCAGCGGCCGCCTGCTCGGGGGTCACCCCGATCATTGTGCCGTTATCGTCGCGTTACGTCACGTAGCTGGAGCGTCCGCTTCCAACGCGTTGACGTGCGCGGTCGCCTTCTCGACGCGGCGTTTCGCGGCGGTCACCGCCCGCTCGGCGGCGGCCCGCGCCGACTCGGCGTCCGCCAGTTCGGTACGCGCGGAGAGCAGTTCCCGGTGGGCCGCTGCGCGGGCCCGCTTGAGTTGGGCCGCCGCGGCGCGTTCCGCGGCACGCCGCTCGGCCTCGCGCTGCTGCTGCTCGACGCGCTCCGCGGCTTCCCGCTCGCGTCGTTCCTGCTCTCTTCGCTCGCGCTCGCGCCGCTCCTGCTCGGCCCTCTTGGCCTGCTCCGCTGCATCCCGCTCGCCCCGCTGGGCTGCTTCCCGCTCCCCCCGCTTCGCCGGCTCCCGCTCGCCCCGCCCGACTTTTGTAGACGTTGGTCGATGCAGTCCCATCTGGGCACCCGGATCCGCGTCTAATCGACCATCGTCGATGGAGGCGACCCGGCCCTTGTCCGATTTGTCGCGCCCGGGTGCGGCCGGCTCGGCTGCGGCGCCGCCCTGGAGCAGCCGCAGCTGGGGACGGGGTGTCTCGCCGAACCCGGCGTACGAGACGGTCTTGGTGAGCTGGCCGGCGCGTACCAGCTCAGCGACCTCCGGATCGGCGAGCGCCGCACCCAGCGTGGACTCCACCTCGGTCAGCGGCAGGTTGGCGCGGTGGTAGTCCCGGCTGACCAGCTCGGCCGCCTCCCGCTTCAACTGGCCGATCAGCCGGCGCCGGCGCTGGGACAGCTCGCGCATCTCGTCGCCGCGCAGGTTGCGCTGGGCCGCGCGCAGCTCCTCGCCGAGCGCCAGCAGCTCCCCCACCAGGTCCGACCGCTCCCGGCTGAGCAGGTTGACCAGCCACGCCCCGACGGTGGGCCGGCGTAGCTTGCGGACCGCCGCCGCGAGCTGCCGGTTGCCGGCCGCCCGGGCCCGCTTGGCATACTCGTCGCGCACGGCCACGAACTCATCGGGCTCCCGGCCGTAGAGGTCGGCGGCGATGTCGGCGAGCGGATCGGCGTCCACGGCCGTTACAGGGTGACCGGCTCATCGGCGGTCAGCCGCGAGTACTCGCACTGGGCGAGGTTGCGCATCAGGTTGTCGACCAGGCCGAGCCCAACGTCGTTGTAGAGCCCGTCGTGCAGCGGGTGGGCCCGGCGCGGTGCCACCTGCCGGGCGAACTCGATCGCCTCCGACATCTTCAGCCAGGGCGCGGACACCGGCACGAACAGCGTGTCGACCTGGGCGTCGCCGGGCACGTCGAACGAGTCGCCCGGGTGGTAGAGGCGGGCGTCCTCGAGGTAGAAGCCGAGATTCGCCACCCGCGGGATGTCCGGATGGATTATCGCGTGCAGCCCGCCGTATGCCCGGACCCGGAACCCGGCGGCCGTGAACTCGTCTCCGGCGACGACCGTGTTGACCGCGCCGCCCAGGTCGGTGAGCTTCGCCGCGACGTCGGGATGGGTGTAGATGGCGACCGACGGCCGCTTGCCCAGCGCGTCGGCGAGCGCCTCGGTGTCGAGATGGTCGAAATGTTCGTGGGTGATCAGAACCGCGTCGACCCCGTCGAGTGCCTCCCGCTCCGACAGCGTGCCGGGGTCGATCACCAGCACGGCGTCGTCGTGTTCGAGGCGAACGCAGGAGTGGGAAAACTTGGTCAACCGCATCGAGGCCTCCTCGCGGAACCCGGCCCACCGGTGAACTCGTCCGACGGACAGCTTTCGCCGTAGGCGACCCTACCCGGGAGGGCACATGTCAGGCATATCTTCATCGTGGCGACCGATAGTGGCACTGGCGGCAAGCGCCGTAATCATCTTCAGCGCCGCGGGGTGTTCCAGCAAAAGCACAACCAGCGGGGGTACCAGCGCCGCCGGCCACGCCGACACCGCCGCCGAAAGCGGACCGAAACCTCAGCAACCCCCCGCCGCACCGGTGCTCAACGTCCAGCCCCGGTCGCTGGTCTTCACCGGCACCGTGACCGTCCGGGTCGACAAGGTGGACCAGGCGGCCAGCTCGGCAAGGGCGCTCGCCACCGACGCCGGCGGGTTCGTCAGCGGCGACGACCGCAGCGGCGACAAGACCAGTTACCAGGTACGCCTGACGCTGCGGGTGCCGTCAGCCCGCTTCTCCTCCGTTGTGGACGGACTCACCGGCCTCGGTCAGCCGGAGAGCCGCAAGCTGTCCACAGAGGATGTCACCGATCAGGTGGTCGACCTCGACGCCCGGATCAGCACCGGTCAGGCCAGCGTCGACCGGGTCCGGGCCCTGCTGGCGAAGGCCCAGAACATCAGCGACATCGTGGCCCTGGAGTCCGAGCTGTCCCGCCGGGAAGCCGACCTCGAGTCGCTCAAGTCGCGCCGGACCAAGCTGGACGACCTTACGACGCTGTCGACCATCACCGCGGTACTGGTCGGTAAGGACGCCCCGGCCGCCAAGCCCCGCAGCGGTTTCCTGATCGGGCTGAGCGCCGGCTGGCACGCCTTCACCGGCTCCCTGCAGGTGCTGTTGACCGTGCTTGGCGCGCTGCTGCCGTGGGTACTGGCGCTGGGCGTACCTGTGCTGTTGCTGGTCTGGATCGTGCGTCGCGTGCGGCGACCCGCGCCGCCCGCGACGACAACCGATTAGAACGCGCCGGCGGACAGCGCGGCGAGCGCGGTGTGCACCATCACGCGGACGCCGTAGCCGATCGCCCGCTCGTCGACGTCGAACGCCGACTGATGGATGTCGAACTTGGTGTCCGACCCCGGGATGCCGACGCCCAGGCGGATCATCGCGCCGGGCACGTTTTCCAGGTAGAACGAGAAGTCCTCGCCGCCCATGCTGATCTCGGCCTCGACCACCCGGTCGGGGCCGAGCGCGGCGCCCGCGGCCCCCGCGACGATCGCGGTGGCGAGGCGGTCGTTGACCACCGGCGGCACGCCTCGGGTGTACTTGACCTCGACATCGGAGCCGGTGCCGGCCACCACGTCCTCGATCAGCTTGGTGATCAGCTGCGGCGCCTCCCGCCAGGCGTCCCGGTTGAGGATCCGGACGGTGGCGCGGGCGTATCCGATGTTGGGGATGATGTTGGCGGCCTCGCCGGCACGCACCGCGCCGAAGACCATCGAGACGCCGGCCCGCGGGTCGACCCGGCGGTCCAGCAGCGAGGGCACGTCGACGACGACCCGGCCCAGGGCGTGCACCAGGTCGGCGGTCAGGTGCGGGCGGGCGGTGTGCCCGCCGGGGCCGGTCAGCGTGACCTCGACCTTGTCGGCCGCCGCGGTGAACGGGCCGGACCGCACGCCGACCAGGCCGGTGGGTAGCTGCGGTGCGCAGTGCAGGGCGTAGATGGCGGACACATCCGTGAGGCCGCCGGCGGTGATCACCTCGGGCGCGCCCGAGGGCATCTGCTCCTCGGCCGGCTGGAACAGCAGCCGCACCCGGCCCGGCAGCTCGTCGCGCTGGGCCAGCTGGGCGAGTGCGAGACCCGCGCCGAGCAGCACGGTGGTATGGACGTCGTGGCCGCAGGCGTGGCAGACGTTGTCGACGGTCGAGCGGTAGGGCACGTCCTTGGTGTCCGGCAGGGGCAGTGCATCCAGATCGGCGCGTAGCGCGATGACCCGGTCGCCGTACCCGACGTCGCAGATGATGCCGTTGCCCTTGGGCAGCAGCCGCGGCGACAGGCCGGCGGCCGTCAGCTCGCGGGCGACCATGGCCGTGGTCTCGAACTCCTGGCCGGAAAGCTCCGGATGCGCGTGAATGTGGCGTCGTACGGCTACGAGCTCAGCTCCCCGGGAAGCAAGCCAGCGGTCGAGCTGACCGGGCAGCGGGTCGGCCCCGGGTGGCGTCTCGGGCCAGGACGACGTCAGCGAACTGCTCGGCGGCAGCTTCAACGCACTCGTCACAGTGAGTTCTCGATCTCGGTCTAATGGATCGGTTAACGGATCAGCGCGCCCACTGCGCGCTCCGGACAGAGTAGCCCCGTCATAGTGACGGAGCGCAACATCATTCTGGTAGCTGTCATGTAGCGCTACGTCACGAAATCCCTGGTAGGGACGGTTTAGGGGTGCCAGCACCACCGCGAATGCGGCATCGGCTCCAGACACCTGCCCCACTCCTCCTACAACGTGTGACGATGAAAACGGTCACGAATCGGCTGGAAAATCGGTTCGACCTTGTGCGCCGGCCGGCCACTGTCCAGCCAGAATGGCCTGTCGGCAACAGAGTGTGACGGAAGCGGAGCAAGGCTGGCACGGAATGGGGACCCGCCGGCGCATACCTCATCTGTCACTGTCTCCCTCTCCTAGTGTGAGATACGAGCGGGAACCGGACACCGGTCGACTCTTCCCGGAAACGGCCGTGTTTAACCGTGCTGGTACGTCCTCGTCCGGCCGGTTTGTCGTTCCAGACGGGTTCTGCGAGTTCTTCTGCCCTGTGTCGCGGGTCTCAAATAGACAACCGCACTTTGGGTGGTATTGGGCGTACTGAAAGTCATCAAGCGGTTCTTTGTCCACACCATTATCCACAGGTTTCGGCCGGGATCACACGGCGACGCGCTCGACGGTCTTGCGCGGATCTTGAGGGCGGCGCACAGGCTAGAAGCGGTCGGTGGGGCGGTACAGGCCCCAGACCTCGCGCAGCGCTCCGCACACCTCACCCACCGTGGCGCGCGCCCGCAGCGCCTCCTTCATCGGGTACAGGACGTTGTCGGTACCCGATGCGGCTGAACGCAGCTCGGCGAGTGCGCGCTCGACGGCGGCCGCGTCCCGCGAACGCCGCAGCTCAGCGAGGCGGGAAGCCTGGGCGGCCTCGATCGCCGGGTCCACCCGCAGCGGCTCGTAGGGCTCCTCTTCGTCGAGGGTGAACCGGTTGAGCCCGACGACGACGCGCGAGGCGGAGTCGATCTCCTGGGCCACCCGGTAGGCGGACGACTCGATCTCGCGCTTCTGGAACCCTGCCTCGATCGCCTCGACGGCGGAGCCGTAGGACGCCACCCGCTCCATCAGGGCGAGCGCGTCCGCCTCGATCTGCGCGGTCATCGACTCCACGACGTAGGAACCCGCGAACGGGTCGACGGTCGCGGTCAGATCGGACTCGTACGCGATGACCTGCTGCGTGCGCAGGGCCAGGCGGGCGGCCTTCTCGGTGGGCAGCGCGATCGCCTCGTCGTAGGAGTTGGTGTGCAGCGACTGGGTGCCGCCCATGACCGCGCCGAGCGCCTGCACCGCGACCCGGATCAGGTTGACCTCGGGCTGCTGGGCGGTGAGCTGGACCCCGGCGGTCTGGGTGTGGAAGCGCAGCATCCACGAGCGCGGATCGACAGCGCCGAAGTCCTCGCGCATGATCCGCGCCCAGATCCGGCGGGCCGCGCGGAACTTCGCGACCTCCTCCAGCAGGCTGGTACGCGCGACGAAGAAGAACGACAGCCGCGGCGCGAAGTCGTCGACGGCGAGCCCCGCGTCGAGGGCGGCGCGGACGTAGGCTACGCCGTTGGCCAGCGTGAACGCGATCTCCTGCACGGGCGTCGCACCGGCCTCGGCCATGTGGTACCCGGAGATGGAGATCGTGTTCCAGCGCGGGATCTCCTTGCGGCAGTACGCGAAGGTATCCGACACCAGCCGCAGCGACGGCTTGGGCGGGAAGATGTACGTGCCGCGTGCGATGTACTCCTTGAGAATGTCGTTCTGGACCGTCCCGGAGAGCTTGTTGCCCGGGATCCCGGACTCCTCGGCCACGAGCTGGTAGAGCAGCAGCAGCACGCTGGCCGGTGCGTTGATCGTCATCGAGGTCGACACGCGGTCCAGCGGGATGTCGCCGAACAGCAGCCGCATGTCGTCGATCGAGTCGATCGCGACCCCGACCTTGCCGACCTCGCCGTGCGCGATCGACGCGTCGGAGTCGTAGCCCATCTGTGTGGGCAGGTCGAACGCCACCGACAGACCCGTGGTGCCGTGCGCGAGGAGCTGCCGGTACCGTGCGTTGGACTCGGCCGCGGTGCCGAAGCCGGCGTACTGGCGCATCGTCCACGGCCGGGAGGTGTACATCGTCGGGTACACGCCGCGGGTGAACGGGTACTCCCCCGGCTCACCGAGCCTTTCGGCCAGGTCAGCGGGCAGATCGGAGGCCCGGTAGACCGGTTTGACCGGAAAGCCGGACTCGCTGGGGCGGCCCTCTGCGGACGGCGACGACGTCATACCCGCAGATGGTAAGTGGGCGTTAAGTCGGCGGGGACGAGGGATCGCGCACAGGTGTCATGCACAACACAAGCAACAGCTACGCAACTATCGACAACGGCGGCGGGTGGCCCCTCGCGCAATGCGGCTATCGTCGCAAGGCGTGGACGCGGGTTTCCCTGCCGGCGGACAAACCGGCAAGATAGGGGGGTTGGTCGGATTCCTCCGCCGGCCGCACCCGCGCACCCCAGCTCGTCCCGACCTGACACCGACCCGGAACACGGTTTGAAGCCAGTGACGACTCAGCTCCCCACACCTTCCTCCGGCTCCACCGCGTCCCCCACCTCCCGGCACAGTCAGGACTCGGGAGGCGACGAGACGCCGACCGACCGCGTGCCCGCCGGGCCGACCGACCGCGACCGCAACCCCGCCGCGCCCGAGGCGCAGCGGGGCGCACCCGGCACGATCATCGGCTCGCGATACACCCTGCGCACCGCCATCGGCCACGGCGGCATGGGCACGGTCTGGCGCGCCTCCGACACGCTGCTGCGCCGGGATGTCGCGGTGAAGGAGGTGCTCCTCCCGCAGGGCATGGCCGCCAGCGACCGCGACGCGATGTACCAGCGGACGCTGCGCGAGGCCCGGGCCGCCGCCGCCCTGTCGCACCCGGCCGTGGTGCAGGTCTACGACGTGGTCACCGAGGGCGGCCGGCCATGGATCGTCATGGAACTGCTGCAGGCCCGCAGCCTCGCGGAGATCATCGTCGAGGACGGGCCGCTGGCCGCCCGCGCCGTGGCGAAGATCGGCATCGCCCTGCTCGGCGCGCTGGAAGTGGCACACGCCGCCGGCGTGCTGCACCGCGACGTCAAGCCGGCCAACGTGCTGATCTGCGGCGACGGCCGGTGCGTGCTCACCGACTTCGGCGTGGCCCGCATGCCGTCGGACAGCCAGCTCACCACCCCCGGCATGGTGCTCGGCTCGCCGCACTTCATCTCGCCGGAGCGCGCGATCGGCGCGCCGTTCGGGCCGCCCAGCGACCTGTTCTCGCTCGGCGTGACGCTCTACACCGCCGTCGAGGGGCGGCCACCGTTCGACCGGCCGGACCCGATCGAGACCATGCGGGCCGTCGTGGAGGAGCAGCCGGCGACTGCGGTCCGGGCGGGCGCGCTCGCCAACGTGCTCTACGGGCTGCTGGAGAAGGACCCGGCCCGCCGGTGGGACGTCCCGATGTCCCGCCGGGTGCTGCGCGACCTGCTCGCCGGCCCGCTGGCCAGCAACGCCCCGGCGCACCAGACCGACCCATACGCGGTGGTCCGGCCGGCGCCCTACACGCCGCCCAGCGCCGCGGCGTCCGCCACCGGCCAGATCGGCGGCAAGGCGATGCTCGCGCCGGGCGAGAGCCTGACGGGGGCCATCCGGCGCCGGCAGTCCGGCACCCCCGCACAGCGCGGCCCGGCCGAGTCCGAGGCCGCACAAATGCCGGAGACCGGCGCGTTCGCCGCCCCGGCGGCCGCACCCAAGAGCCCGGCCGGCTTCCACGCCGCCGGTGGTGGCGGTTTCAGCCCGGGGTACGCGACACCCGGCGCCAACCCCTACGCCACCGAGTCCGGCTACAGCAACGAGCCGACCGTCTACGGCGTCGGGCCGGCGTACACCGCGAGCCCGCACGGGTCCGGCGGACGGCACGCGGCGGCCCAGCCCGCCGTGCCCGCCCCGCGGGGCGCGCAGGCACTCGCGACCGCCCGGGCCACGGCCGCGGCCGCTTCGGGCAGGGCCGTCCAGACGTTCCGCAGCCTGCCGCCCAAGGGCCGGATGGCGGTCACCGCGGGCGCGGCCGCCGGCGTCCTGCTGCTGGCAGTGCTGGTCGGCACCGTGCTGTTGAACGGCTCGGGAGCCGGCCACAAGCCGGCGGCCAAACCCACCGCCGACGCGACGGCGCCGCTCGTCCCGTCGCAGAAGTACACGGACAAGGGCATCTCGGTGAGCGTGCCGCAGGCCTGGACGTCGTCGCAGGGCAGCACCTACGTCGACTACGTCGAGCCGGGAGACTCCGGCCGCCGGCTGCGCATCAACGTGGAGAACGCCGGCACCCAGGACGCACACCAGGCGGCGGTGGCGGCCTCGCACGGGCTCAACAACCCGGCGCGGTGCCGCACCCCGTACCGCGAGGTCGCGATCAAGGACGTCCAGCAGGCCGGCCGCCCGGCCGCGGAGCTGGAGTACACGTGCGGCGACGGCCCGGACATGCGGCACGGCATCTGGCGCTTCGTGGTCGCCGGCGGAAAGAGCTACAACTTCTTCCTCAGCGTGCCGGACGGCAAGTTCAAGGAAAGCAAAGTCATCTACGACGAGATGGTCCGCTCGTTCCAGTTCAACGCGTAGCGGCCCGGCCGCCGGTCCGGCGTGCTATCAACGGATGATGACCGGGCAGGCGGCATGACCACCACGCAGGACAGCACTCGACTCGAGGCGCTGCGCGCGCAGGCCCGCGCGTGGCTGGCCGACGACCCCGACGACAGCGACCGCGCCGAGCTGGCCGCCGTCGTGGCCGCCCTGCCCGGCAGCGCGGCCGAGCTGGCCGACCGGTTCGCCGGCCCGCTGCGCTTCGGCACCGCCGGCCTGCGTGGGCCGCTGCGGGCCGGCCCCAACGGCATGAACCTGGCCGTGGTCCGGGCCGCCGCCGCGGGCCTGATGCACTGGCTCGACGAGCGCGGCGTCCCCGGCCCGGTCGTGATCGGATACGACGCCCGGCACCGGTCGGCGGAGTTTGCCCGGGAGACCGCGCGGGTGGCCACCGGAGCGGGACGGCGGGCGCTGGTGCTGCCCCGGACACTGCCGACACCGGTGCTGGCGCACGCGGTGCGCGCCCTCGACGCCGCGGCGGGGGTGATGGTCACCGCGAGCCACAACCCGCCGTGCGACAACGGGTACAAGGTGTACCTCGGCGCGGCGGCCGGTGGCCCGGGCGGCGACGGTGCGCAGCTCGTCCCACCCGCGGACGAGGAGATCGAGGCGACCATTAGGGAGATCGGCCCACTGGCCGCTGTCTCTCTCGGCGACCCCGGCGAGATCCTCGGCGAGGAGATCGTCGAGTCCTACGTGGACGGTGCGGCGGCCGTGGTCGGCCGGGGCCCGCGCAAGCTGGTCGTCGCGTACACGCCGATGCACGGCGTGGGCGCAGGCATCTTCGCCGACGCGATGGCGGCCGCCCGGTTCGCTTCGCCGCTGGTGGTCGGGGAGCAGGCCGAGCCCGATCCGGACTTCCCGACCGTGGCGTTTCCCAACCCGGAGGAGCCCGGCGCGATGGACCGCGTGATCGCCCTGGCCCGGGCGGGCGGCGCCGACCTGGCCATCGCCAACGACCCGGACGCCGACCGGTGCGCGGTAGCCGTCCCCGGCGACCGGGGTTGGCGGATGCTGCGCGGCGACGAGGTGGGCATCCTGCTCGCCGACCACCTGATGCGCCGCGGCGTCCATGGCCGGTACGCCACGACGGTCGTCTCCTCCACCCTCCTCGGGAAGCTGTGCGCCGCACGCCGCCTGCCCTACGGCGAGACCCTGACCGGGTTCAAGTGGATCGTGCGCGCCGGGACCGACCTGGTGTACGGCTACGAGGAGGCGCTGGGCTACTGCGTCGCGCCCCAGCACGTCCGCGACAAGGACGGCATCACCGCCGCGCTGCTGGTCTGCGAGCTGGCGGCCGGGCTCAAGGCGGCCGGGTCCACGCTGCTCGACCGCCTCGACGAGCTGGCCGAGGAGTTCGGCGTGCACGCCACCGACCAGCTGTCGGTACGCGTCGACGACCTGGCCGAGATCGCGGCGGCGATGCGACTGATCCGCGCCAACCCGCCCGCGGCGCTGCTCGACGAGCCGGTGACCACATTGGACGACCTGCTGCCCCGCACCGATGCGGTGGTGCTGAGCACCGAGTCCGCCCGCGTGGTGGTGCGCCCGTCCGGCACGGAGGCGAAGCTCAAGGCGTACCTGGAAGTGGTGGAACCGATCCCGGACGGCGACGTGCCGGCGGCGCGGGAGCGCGCGGCGGCCGCGCTGTCCGCCCTGCGCACCGAGACCGCCGCGGCCCTGGGCCTGTGAGCGGCGGGGAATTGCCGTGAGGGCGGTCGTCGCCACGCTCGGGTACGTGCTGTCGCCCGACGGCGCCCGCGTGCTGATGATCCGGCGCGACGCGCGCCCGGACGACCTGCACTTCGGCAGGTACAACGGGCTGGGCGGAAAGCTCGAACCGGACGAGGACCTGTGTGCCGGGATGCGGCGGGAGATCCGCGAGGAGGCCGGCATCGAATGTGTCGACCTGGACCTGGCCGGGACGGTGTCGTTTCCGGGCTTCGGCCGCGACGGGGAGCACTGGTTCGTGGCGGTCTTCCGGATCCCGGCGTGGTCGGGCGAGCCGCTGGCGCGCAACCACGAAGGCAGCCTCGTCTGGGTCGACGTGGCGGATCTGCTCGCCGGCGAGGTGCCCCTGTGGGAGGGCGACCGGTGGTTTCTGCCGCTGGTCTTCGACACACCGGCCCGCCCGTTCCACGGCGTGCTGCCCTATTCGAACGGCCGGCCCACCGGATGGTCCTACAGCACGATGTAATGGGCCATGCCCTTCGAACTGATCTGCGAAGTCGAGCCGCCCACCCGTCCGGATCTGACGCACGTCCGGCATCAGATCGGGGTGTTGTCCAAGGTGGCGCACTCGTTCCTCATCCCCGACAACCACATCGGCCGGGCGACCGTGTCGAGCATCGCGGTTGCGCATGAGGTGGCGGCGATGGGTGGGCGCAGCATCGCGTGCCTCAACTCCCGCGACCGCAACCTGCTCGGCTTCCGGCGCGACCTGCTCACCGCGGCGGCGTACGGGGTGGACCAGTTCCTGTTCGTCTACGGCGACAAGCCGGGGGCGGGCGACCGGACCAGCGAGCTGACGGTGCGGACGATGATCGATGAGGCGCGGACCTTCGCGGGCGGGCTCGGGCGGCCGTTCCGGATCGGCGTCGCGGCCGGCCCGCGCCGGTTGCCGAGCTGGAAGCGGACTGCCGACTTCGTCTTCGCCCAGGTCAACTTCTCGGTCGACGCGCTGCTGCGGTGGCGGGAGTCGGTGTCCCTCGACGCGCCCGTCTACGCGGGCGTGATGGTGCTGGCCAGCGAGGCGATGGCGCACCGGCTCGCGGGTGCGATCCCGGACATCGAGATCCCGTCCGCGCTGGTGGAGGCCGTCGCGGCCGACCGGGCCGCGGGTGTCGACGCGGCATGCGCGCAGATCCTGGCGCTGCGCGACAGCGGCGCCTTCGACGGGGTGCACCTGGTGCCCGTCGCCCGCTACCGCGAGGTGGCCCTGCGCCTGGAGCGGGACCTTTAGAAGCGGGGCATGCCGCCGAACTGCCGGTCACCGGCGTCGCCGAGGCCCGGCACGATGAACATCCGGTCGTTGAGCCCTTCGTCGATCGAGGCGGTCACCACGCGCAGTGGCAGCCCGGAGCGCTCCAGCCGGGCCAGCCCTTCCGGCGCGGCCAGCACGCACAGCACGACGATCTCGGTGCAACCGCGGTCGGCGAGCAGCCGGCAGCAGTGCTCCAACGAGCCGCCGGTGGCGAGCATCGGGTCGAGCACGAACACCGGCTGGTCGGTCAGGTCGGTGGGCAGCGACTCCATGTAGGCGCGCGGCTCGAACGTGTACTCGTCGCGGGCCAGCCCGACGAAGCCCATCGAGGACTCGGGCAGCAGCGACAGCGCGGCGTCGGCCATCCCCAGGCCCGCGCGCAGCACCGGTACCAGCAGTGGTGGGTTGGCCACCCGGGTCCCCTCGGTGAGCGCCACGGGCGTCTGCACCGGGTACTTCTCCACCGGGTGGTCGCGGGTCGCCTCGTAGACCAACATGGTCGTCAGCTCGTGCAGCGCGGCGCGGAACAGGCCCGGCTCGGTCCGGGCGTCGCGCATCGCGGTGAGGCGGGACTTGGCCAGCGGATGATCAACCACGAGTACGTCCACGGCCTGCAACCTAGCGCACGTCCCCAAGATCATATGTCGGTGCTCCGCGTAGACTCGACCGCATGACGGCAACGGTGGCGTCGGGGCTGGCGGACGTGGCGCGAAGTGACGCGTCCTTGCGCGCGTTCCTGCACGGCCTGCCCGGCGTCGACCAGGTCGGCGCCGACCAGCGGGCCGCGATGCTGGGCACCCGGTCGATCAAGACCAGCGCCAAGGAGTGGGCGATCGACCTGGCCATCCGCATGGTCGACCTGACGACGCTGGAGGGCGCCGACACGCCGGGCAAGGTGCGCGCGCTGTGCGCGAAGGCCCGCCGCCCCGACCCGGAGGACCCGTCCTGCCCGCCCGTGGCGGCCCTGTGCGTTTACCCCGCGATGGTCCCGGTGGCTTTTGACTCGCTCAAGGGCACCGGCATCCACCTGGCCAGCGTCGCCACCGCCTTCCCGTCCGGGCAGGCGCCGCTCGCGGTCAAGCTGGCCGACACCCAGGCGGCCGTCCGTGACGGCGCCGACGAGATCGACATGGTGATCAACCGGGGGGCCTTCCTGTCCGGGCGCTACCTGGAGGTCTTCGAGGAGATCGTCGCGGTCGAGCAGTCCTGCGGCGACGCCCACCTCAAGGTCATTCTGGAGACCGGCGAGCTGGCCACCTACGACAACGTCCGCCGGGCGAGCTGGTTGGCGATGATCGCGGGCGCCGACTTCATCAAGACCTCCACCGGCAAGGTGCAGCCGGCGGCGACTCCCCCGGTCACCCTGGTCATGCTGGAAGCGGTCCGCGACTTCCACGAGACCACCGGGCTTCAGGTGGGGGTCAAAGCCGCGGGTGGCATCCGCACCGCGAAAGACGCCATCAAATATCTGGTACTCGTCAACGAAACCGTCGGGGAGGCCTGGCTGCACCCCGACCGGTTCCGGTTCGGCGCCTCGACGCTGCTCAACGACCTGCTGATGCAGCGCTCGAAGCTGGCCACCGGTCGCTACGCCGGCCCCAACTACTTCACGCTGGACTGATCGCTGTGGCATTCGAATACGCACCCGCACCGGAGTCCCGGGCCGTCGTGGACATCCGGGGGTCCTACGGGCTGTTCATCGACGGCGAGTTCGTCGACGGGTCCGGCGGGCGGTTCAAGACGGTCAACCCGGCGACCGAGGAGGTCCTGTCCGAGGTCGTGGAGGCGTCCGCCGCCGACGTGGATCGCGCCGTGGCCGCGGCTCGGCGCGCGTTCGACGAGGTCTGGGGTCCGATGCCGGGCGCCGAGCGAGCCAAGTACCTCTACCGCATCGCCCGCATCGTCCAGGAGCGGGCCCGCGAGCTGGCCGTGCTGGAGACCATCGACAACGGCAAGCCGATCCGGGAGTCCCGCGACGTCGACCTGCCGCTGGTCGCGGCGCACTTCTTCTACTACGCCGGGTGGGCCGACAAGCTGCGCTACGCCGGCTTCGGTGAGCGGCCATTGGGCGTGGCCGCCCAGGTCATCCCATGGAACTTCCCGCTGCTGATGCTCGCCTGGAAGATCGCGCCCGCGCTGGCCTGCGGCAACACGGTCGTGCTCAAACCGGCCGAGACCACCCCGCTGACGGCGCTCGCGTTCGCCGAGATCTGCCAGCAGGCCGACCTGCCGCCCGGCGTGGTCAACATCGTCACCGGCGCCGGCGAGACCGGCCGGGCGCTGGTGGAGCACCCCGGCGTCGACAAGATCGCGTTCACCGGCTCGACCGAGGTGGGCAAGCAGATCGCGCGGTCGGTCGCCGGCACCCCGAAGCGGGTCACGCTGGAGCTGGGCGGCAAAGCCGCCAACATCGTCTTCGACGACGCACCGATCGACCAGGCGGTCGAGGGCATCGTCAACGGCATCTTCTTCAACCAGGGGCACGTCTGCTGCGCCGGATCGCGGCTGCTGGTCCAGGAGTCGGTGGCGACCGAGGTGCTGGCCGCGCTGAAGCGGCGGATGGCTCTCCTGCGCGTGGGTGACCCGCTGGACAAGAACACCGACGTCGGCGCGATCAACTCGGCCACCCAACTGGACCGCATCCGGCGGCTGTCGGAGATCGGCGAGGCGGAGGGCGCCGAGCGCTGGACCGCGCCGTGCGCGCTGCCCGACCGCGGCTTCTGGTTCGCCCCGACGCTGTTCACCGGGGTCACCCAGGCGCACCGGATCGCCCGGGAGGAGATCTTCGGGCCGGTGCTGTCGGTGCTCACCTTCCGCACGCCGGCCGAGGCGGTCGAGAAGGCCAACAACACGCCGTACGGGCTGTCCGCCGGGGTCTGGACCGAGAAGGGTTCCCGGATCCTGTCCGTCGCCGACAAGCTGCGCGCCGGCGTGGTGTGGGCCAACACGTTCAACAAGTTCGACCCGGCGTCGCCGTTCGGCGGTTACAAGGAGTCCGGGTACGGCCGGGAGGGTGGCCGCCACGGTCTGGAGGCCTACCTTGCCCGCTGATCGTCTCGCCATCCGCAAGACCTACAAGCTGTTCATCGGCGGGGCATTCCCGCGCAGCGAGTCCGGCCGCTCCTACCCGGTGCGCTCGACAACGGGAGACTTCTTGGCCAACGCGGCGCTCGCCTCGCGCAAGGACGCCCGGGACGCGGTGCGCGCCGCGCGCGGCGCCGTAGCCAAGTGGGCGGGGGCGACGGCCTACAACCGGGGCCAGATTCTCTACCGGATCGCCGAGATGTTGGAGGGGCGCCGGGCACAGTTCGCGGCGGAGGTCGCGGCGGCGGCGACCGGTGACGCCGAAGCCGAGGTGGACGCCGCGATCGACCGCTGGGTGTGGTACGCGGGCTGGGCCGACAAGATCGCCCAGGTGCACGGCGGCGCCAACCCGGTCGCCGGACCCTACTTCAACCTGTCCGCCCCGGAGCCGACCGGCGTGGTCGCCGTCGTCGCGCCGCAGGAGTCGGCGCTGCTGGGCCTCGTCAGCGTCCTCGCCCCGGCGATCGTGACGGGAAACACGTCCGTGGTCCTCGCCAGCGAGCAGCGCCCGCTGCCGGCCGTCACGCTGGCCGAGGTGCTCGCCACCTCCGACCTGCCCGGCGGGGTGGTCAACCTGCTCACCGGCCGGGTCGCCGAGGTGGCGCCGTGGCTTGCCAGCCACATGGATGTCGACGCGATCGACCTGACCGGCGTGGCCGACGCCGGTCTCGCTACTGAGCTGGAGATCGCCGCGGCCGACAACCTCAAGCGGGTCCGGCGGGGCGGGTCCGACTGGGCCGCCGACCCCGGCAT